>R24__coassemble_1461_pt1 | contig 12437 bp, 9 predicted proteins | sample R24__metabat2_low_PE_026 | metagenome-assembled genome bin R24
GTCCACTACCCTGGTGGCTACACTACCGAATGGGGATATGGTGATGAGGCTCCTTACAGCGAGGATTGTCTCTATCTCAACGTATGGACAAAGGCACCTGGACAGGTTGACAAGAAACTGCCTGTGGCACTCTGGATTCATGGTGGAGGCTATCGCGAAGGATGGGGCTCAGAACCTGAATTCGACGGACAGGAATGGGCAAACAAGGATATCGTACTCGTAAGCATCAACTACCGCCTCGGTATCTTCGGATTCCTTGCGCACCCTCTCTTGAGTGAGGAGAACGAGAACGGTGTATCAGGCAACTACGGAATACTTGACCAGATAGAAGCACTCAAGTGGATTCGCAAGAACATCGCACAATTTGGCGGTGATCCTGAAAACGTCACTATCTTTGGACAAAGTGCGGGAGCAGGAAGTGTAAAGACGATATGCGAGTCACCACTTGCACGAGGATATTTCCAGAAGGCAGTAATCATGAGCGGTGGCGGTATCACCATACCTGACCCTGATGCACCTAAGATGGATACATCAAAGATGCCTAAGGACTTCATCTTCCGCAATGTCACATTTGACGAAGCACAGCAGGAGGCAAAGATTGTCTTCGACTGGGCAGGTCTCACAGATCTTGAGAAGATGCGCCGCACATCTACCGAGTTCCTCTATTCTCTTGGTAGTATATACTCAGCATCTGGAAACAACGAGGGTGCCATTGCACAGCGCCCACTTGTGGATGGCTACGTGAGCAAGGAGACATTTGACGAGGCTGCTCTTGACGGTTCACTTGCTGATGTTCCGTATATGATTGGCTACACTCTCAACGACATGGGCAACATGTCTCCAGGCATTGCAGATTTCTGCAAAGTACGTGAGAAAAAGGGTGGCAAGGCATGGGCATACGAGTTTGCACGCCCACTTCCTGATGACGGCTCACATCCTGAGGTTACAGCACGTCTCAAGGGTGCATTCCACTCATCCGACCTCTGGTACGTATTCAAGTCTCTCAAGCATTGCTGGCGTCCTTGGACACAAGGCGACTGGGATCTCTCAGAGAAGATGCTCACAGCATGGACAAACTTCGTGAAGTATGGCGACCCTAACGGCAAGGACGGTGGCGAATGGACACCTTACACAAAGTCTAACGGTAAGTTCATGCTCTTCAAGCTCGATGCCAACGACAAGGAAAACTCAGAAATGGGTGAACCAATTGTGGATGAGAAATGAAGAATGAAGAATGAAGAATCCCTTTTCAAGCCGTCTTTGGCTTGAATCTCTTTTCTCGCTCAAGCCATCTTGAGCCTATAAAAAGAACAACAAATGAAAAGAATACTCTCAATCATCGCAATGGTTACCCTGATGGGTAGCCATTGCCTTGCTCAGTCCCCTCGCTTCCATATGCAGAAAAACGAGGAGATTCGTTATGCACTCCACCTTGACAACATCACGATGGAGATAGATGCCAACAACGGAGCACGAATAGTGTCTTTAAAAATGGACACTACGGAAGTCATATCACAGTTAACGATGCCAAACACATACGGCAGCACCTTCTGGACAAGTCCTCAGAAGGAATGGAACTGGCCACCAGTGCGTGAACATGACATGGCACCCTACACCGTGACAAAGGACGGCGAAGCAATAATTATGACCAGTTCGCTCTCCGAGCGATTCCCGCTCCGCATCAAGAAAAGATTTGAGGCAGACAAGGCTGACAAATGTATAAAGGTAACATACACCATCATCAACGAGTCAAGCGAGGCACGCAAGGTAGCCCCATGGGAGATAACACGCGTGCTTGCCCAAGGCTCAATCTATTTCGATGCAGACGTCAACTCCATCACTGGTGCCAACAACATGCAACCAATAGCATTTGAGAAGAAGAACGGCTACGCATGGTACGACATCGACCACAAGGAAGGCGTGAACCGCAAGATTAACTCCGACGGCAAGGGATGGCTGGCATACAAGCACAATGGCATTGTGCTGAAGAAAGTGTTCCCCGACCTCAAGCCATCCGAACCAGCCCCAGGAGAGGCCGAGATACAGATATACGTCAATCAGGGCAATTCCTACGTCGAGATTGAGAGTCAAGGAGCATACACCGAGCTCCAGCCAAACGAATCACTCGACTGGACGGTCAGATGGTATCTCACAAAGGAGTGATGTCATAGTTTTATGTCAATTCATATTGCATGACTTGTTGATGTCTTATAATGTAAAAAAGCATCCATATCTCTTGTTCGATAGATATGGATGCTTTTTTATTATTCTTGTTTTTCCAACATTTTTATAGAAAAGTTCCGTCTTATTATGGTCGTTTCTAATGACTATTGGCATCTACGTCATCCTCATCCTCTACTATGTCGAGAACATCATTTGAACCTTCTTCAGCAAGTAGTGCATCAAGTCTCTCTTGAGCTTTCTCGTTTCCCTCACCTGCAGCAGAACCATACCACAGTTTAGCTTCTTCGATATTCTTTTCTACACCTTCACCATTCTCATAGCATAGTCCTACAAGATACTGTGCCATAACATATCCTTGTTTTGCTGCTTTCTCAAACCAGAAGAATGCTTTTTGTGCATCTTTCTCTACTACGATTCCATCTGTATAGCATGCTCCAATATATGTTTCTGCAAGTGCGTTGTCCTGTTCTGCCGCCTTTGCAAACCATTCCAATGCGGTTCGCTGATTCTGCTCTACACCTATTCCCTCAGCATAACATAAGCCAGTATATGCCTGACTATTGGCATGACCATTTTTAGCAGCTAACTGAAAACACAGAAGAGCCTTGGTATTCTCACCTGAACTTATATATCCAATACCTTTTGAGAAGAGACTGTCATCGTTTAAAGTTAGAAGTGATGTCAACAGTTCTTTGTTGTCTGTTGTCTGCGAATGGGCTGACATAATACCCATCATTGCGACAAAAATAAATAGTAACCTTTTCATTCTTTTGTTATTTGTATTTTATTATTGGTTTGTTGCGACAATTAATTCCACTATAGTTAGTTGAAAACGAATTGACACGGCAAAGATAATAAGAAAATTTTACAATCCGACATCATAATAACAGTTTTCGTTTCTGCAATTAAGATATATTTAAAAGGTGTGGTCATGTACGTTTTGACCACACCCATGTGTTTGACAGAAATACTTGTGTATTGCTACACAAATCTTCTCTGAATCATCAGTGCTTAGATACCTTTTCAAGTCTAAGACATTCTCTGCCTTCAGATGTTGCAGTCTTACAGTTCATAGTTCTTCGTTTGATAACGTGTATCTGTCTAGACCATATATTATACTTATACGTATATACACATAATGCAAATATTATTCACAAACAGCACGTACACAATTACCAAAACGACGATCGCATTGGTTTGTATTATTTGCTACAACACTGCGATTGTTTTTACTAAATGTAAGAACATTCACAAGCCCATGTGCAACAGATCCATAAAGTGATGCGCTCCAATAGAGAGCAGCTGAACCTGCATAGAGATATTTGTTTTTTTCATAATGTCCAGATGCAGGAAGGAAGATATGAGTGTCTGAAAGAGAATAATCACTTGAAGGAGTGCTATATGCTACATATTCACCCTTATCAGAAGGAGATTTTGCTTTGTAAATGATATAACCGGCAACTGTACTATTATTATAATTGTCAGTCCAAACCCAATAACAATTGTTAACAAGTTCTTTCAATTCTGACGCTTTAGGAATTCTCCAACTACCTCCCCAACTTACAGCTGCCACATCATCCATTTTCTCAAGGGTTGTTATTTTATCTGTATTATTATACTTTGTATACTTTAATGTGTTATTATCATAATACTTATTGTTTTCTGCATAATAATATGATTTTGTTTGTGTCTCAGCCCAAGCATAATGGCTTCCATATCCAGTGATAGTTGTTGCACCAACATTCATTGTTGCCCACTTTACAGAAAGACCAAGGTCTACGTATGCATAGCCATCTTTTATACCGTCACAAACAAATAATGGTGCATTAAGAGTTGCAGCCAAACTGTAAGCATAGCCAGAGACGAATGTTTTAGAGTTAAGAGAAGCTGAGTACGTTTTCCCTTCATCAGAAATTGCACTAATTGTCAGTTCTCCTGTTGTAGTTGGAAGTACTGCAAGATATAAAGTAAGTGTCTCGTATGCTGTTGTTGTACTTATATTGTTAAGATATAGAGTAACAGAAGATGCTCTTTCCGTAGAACTTACCTGTCCATTTGATATGTTCATTGTTGCTTTTGTTACAAAGACATTATCATTTGCAGAAAGTGAAACACTTTTCCATGATGCAGAAACAGGCATAGTGACATTAAGTTGTACTATTGATATCACATGGTTAAAATTGAATGATGCATTGGTTTCTTCTGGCACAGTTGCAGTAGCATACATATAATCATAGCCTTTTGCAATATGATTAAGTGATGTGTTGCCGTCTTGTACTTGTCCAACCATATCAATCGGGATTGTCATGTAGTCTGATGCAACATCACTTTGAAATGGATAATAAATTGAGTAAATATTACCACGACATAAAGGCCAGTTACTGCCGTCAAACGTTGTATATGAACTTGTTTTTGTGCCATTACTTAGTAACTGATATGTTTGCGACTTTCCTTTTGGCGATATTTGCAATACGCCTACGGCATCTGCATTACCCCAATCAAAAGAAATTTTGTTACCATCAAATTTCAGCGAAGAACGTGTATCATCGACAAGAATAAAATCATTCACACCAAGTTCGACTTTACCATTGAAACCGCTTGTTGTGCTTCCTGTTGGCTGTGAATCATCATTGTCAGAGCCACAGGATACAAACAGCATAATTGTTGCCATTTGCAAAAAAAATACTTTTTTCATTTATCTCTTTTAAATTATTAAGTGAATAGTAATATGTTAGTTTGTTTTTGTTAATTAAGATTCCAATGTTCTTCATCTGACAACGCGCATCTGTCATAATCCTATATTATGCTTATACGTTGATACAAAAAAGGCGGGAGTTCTCGTTACTCGTCCCGCCAATCTAGGTCTTCACAATACCTTTCCCGTAGAACAAGTAACTGTAGAAGCCCACGCCTTTAGATTATATTGTTATATGTGTATAGCATAATCATATCCTGATGTCAGGATACAATTATGGCTATACACACGGATATAATCCACCCGTTAGCATTCTCAGTCACCTTGTCTTGACGGGAGATGAAGTTGTGAAGTTCAGATTAGCCAAGAACAAAGCGTGAAAAACGCTTTTTATTTCTTCTTAATAGAGCAAAACGCTCCATTAGAATGTGTGATCGTAAATAACATGTCTTAAAATAGTCATACTATCGAAATACACGGATGCAAATATAAGAATAATTGGCAATATTACACAAAAATATTTGCATAAAATATATTAATGATATTTTTTATGTCTGAAAACTCCGTAAATTTTTGTAATTTGTATTTTAACCGTTTGTGTATGGAATACCCAATAATCTTCACTATTGTCTTTTCCGACAATAGTCCAATATCAGTTCATTTATATAAACCATTTTCACACTGTTACCCCAAGCATACGAACCTTTTTTACCATGATTCAACAGACCCTCTGCGATATCTCCTGCCTCCTTATATTGCTTGTGATAGATCATTTCAAGCATTCGTGCAAAAGAGTCATCTTTTGGTTGGCGGACACTATTGTTTCCAACAATAGTAAAGTCATCAACATTTGGATTCTTCTGGAGAAAATCATCTATCTGTGAAAGAATTTTCTTGAACATCGCATGCCATACGGCAGTACAATTTTCCTCTGTGAAATCTGCATCATCCTCCAATGGCACGAAATTTCGCACTATTTCGAAATCGGGAGCCTTAATACCCCCTACAGCCCTATAACTCGTTGGTAACTTTTCCAGTTCTTTTGCTACAGGAGTTATAGGATAGAAGACATCATCATAATAACATGGTTTCACATAGAGGTCTGCTTCTTTTGTAAATGTTCCATGCATTATATGGAAAAAATATCCGTCTTTTATGAGCCAACTACACCAGGAATTTTGTTTAAAGCCATATATTTTGCCAACCTTACGACGTGCATCATTATCGAGCTTTTCCTTAACAGATGATTTCATTTTTGATTTCATATCTTCCTTTATTTACGAGTATTGATTTATTTTTCTTCATAATCCAAATCCCTGATGTCCTATTGGGATTCAAATCACGTTGCAAAGATAATTATTATTTTAAGAACATCGTTGTCCGTTTTTATGAAAATATAGCTCATCAAGGAAGTTCGGGAGGAGGCCACCCTTCCTTTTCCCCTTAGCTGTTGCAAAGATACAACATTGTGATTTGGCAATCGTACCTTAGCGTACCTTTCCATATTTTAGCGTACCTTATAAAGACATAAAATGATTTACGATACTTTCAGCATAACGATTTGCGTTTCGCTACACCTCCTAATCATCGTGCTTACGAGGTTTTGATGTATGTCTGTTTCCCCTTGGCAACTCAGCTCCCTCCCTAGAGGCGAATAAGGGCGTAGAAGAGAGACTAAATGTCTCTCTGCCCCGAAATGAGGGGAGAGCAGTGTTCTGCTCGACGGAGGATAAGGGGCTGGGGAGGGTCTGTGTTTGTCTCATCTTAGTCGGTACTGAGTCTATACTAGTCAGTACTGGGGCTTATATTGAGTCAATATAAAAGGGCACCTCTGCCTATGTTTTAGAAAGATTTTGGCTGTTTATGCCTATGTTTTAGAAAATTCACTTATCTTTGCGTAAAAAAAAGCAACAAGATTATGAAGCGATTTTTTACATTTCTGCGAAAAGACGCACCTAAAGCAGATGCAAATATCACAATGAGTATTAAGGGGGCATTTAATACTGGAGGTTTTGGCAATGACAAGACTGAGGGAAAAGGCAAATATACTTTTTTCTTTTTTGCCGTTCCTTTTATTGTGGCTCTTATTATTGCATTCATACCTAAAACCAACTCTGTTTATGAGGAAGTCAAGAAGAATCCTGAATGTATTGTTGCAACTGTTATCGGTTTCCATAACTATGCTAATGGCATGAAAGCGCATTACAGGTATGTGTTTGGAAACAAGACATACGAGGCGGATGGTTCAATCAGGCAAATAAAAAGTTCAGACCTGAAGATTGGCGACCATCTTCTTATTGTCATCAACAAGGACAATCCAGAATTTAGCTACCCGGTCAAGCGACTATATCCAAAGCATATATATAGATGAAACGGTCACACAAAGTGGCTTGTACGCATATAAAAAGCCATCGAACAAATGTCCGATGGCTTTTAACTTATATATTCCTAATGATGATAGGATATTACTTCAACTTTGCACGGATAGCTTCGCTCTCCTTCTCATAACCAGGCTTGTTGAGGAGGGCAAACATATTCTTCTTGTATGCCTCAACACCTGGCTGGTTGAATGGGTTAACTCCAAGGATAAGACCTGAGATACCACATGCCTTCTCGAAGAAGTAGATGAGCTGACCGAGGTTGTACTCATCAAGTTTCTCGATAGATACCTTGATGTTTGGAACACCACCGTCAACGTGAGCAAGCTGAGTACCAAGCTCTGCCATCTTGTTTACCTCATCGATACGCTTGCCAGCGAGGAAGTTGAGACCGTCAAGGTTCTCCTCGTCTGATGGAACTTCGAGCTTAGTGTTTGGCTTCTCAACAGAGATAACAGTCTCGAAGATAGTACGCTCACCATCCTGAATCCACTGACCCATAGAGTGAAGGTCTGTAGTGAGGTCAACAGCTGCAGGGAAGATACCCTTGCCGTCCTTACCCTCTGACTCTCCATAGAGCTGCTTCCACCACTCACCGAAGTTGTGAAGCTTTGGCTGGTAGTTGCAGAGAATCTCAATCTTCTTACCGCTCTGGTAGATTGCGTTACGTACAGCAGCATAAACAGCTGCTGGGTTAGCAGCGTATGGTGCGTTGATGTCGCACTCCTTCTCCATATCCTGAGCACCCTTAACGAGAGCTGCGATGTCGAATCCAGCAACAGCAATTGGAAGAAGACCTACTGGAGTGAGTACAGAGAAACGTCCACCTACATTGTCAGGAATGATGAATGACTTGTAGCCTTCCTTGTCTGCAGTAGTGCGTGCAGCACCCTTCTTAGCATCTGTTACTGCAACGATAACCTTCTTTGCTACTTCCTTACCGCGCTGCTCCTCACACATCTTCTTGAGAAGACGGAATGTGATGGCAGTCTCAGTAGTTGTACCAGACTTAGAGATGTTGATTACACCGAACTTAACGCCCTTGAGGTAGTCGATAAGCTCTGAGAGATAATCCTCACCGATGTTATTACCAGCAAAGAGGATGCGTGGCATATTTGATGGCTGAAGCCAACCGAAAGAGCTTGAGAGTGAGTCGATGACCATACGTGCACCGAGGTAAGAACCACCGATACCTGCAACTACGACTGCTTCGCAATTTTCCTGAAGAGTCTTTGCTGTAGCGTTAATCTCAGCGATGAACTCTGGTGTGATTGAACTTGGGAGGTGAAGCCAACCAAGGAAATCATTACCTGGACATGTAGCATTTTCAAGAGCAGCCTGTGCGCTCTTAACCTGAGGCTCAAGTGCCTCAACAGCACCAGCAGCCAAGAACTGGCTTGCTGCAGAAATATTAAGTTTCATAATGATTTATTGATATTTTAAGTTTTTGAGTTTTTAAGTTCGTGAGTTTTTAAGTTTTTTAGTTCTCGCGGTGGTGAGTTTGTAAGTTTTTAAGTTCGTGAGTTTTGAGTTTTTATTTCTCGTTGTGGTGAATTTTTGAGTTTTTTAGTTTCTAGGGATTATGCTTCATAAACACATATCCGCAAGAACAAAAAAACTTAAAAACCTAAAAACTCACAAACTTAATTCCTACCTGAATGAATCGCTGAGTATTTTTATTTCCACCTGAGGATTTATCTTCTCGTAGAGGATGTTATACACAGCATCGAGGATAGGCATATTAACGTGGTACATCTTGTTAATCTGCTTCATACACTCCGTGCCGTAGTAACCCTCGGCAATCATCTCCATCTCAAGCTGAGCTGACTTAACGGAATAGCCCTGACCAATCATCGTACCGAATACACGGTTACGTGAGAAGTTAGAGTACATCGTCACGAGAAGGTCTCCCATGTAGGCTGTATTGATGACACGTCTGTCCTCTGGCTGTACTGCTGTAAGGAAACGCTCCATTTCCTGAAGAGCATTTGCAACAAGTACAGCTTGGAAGTTGTCGCCACATTTCAGTCCGTGACAGATACCTGCACAGATAGCATACACGTTCTTGAGAACAGAACTATATTCGATGCCTTCTATATCTGTTGAGACAGATGTTTTGACAAATTTATTTGTCAATAGATCTGCAACAACCTGTGCATTATCAAGGTCACGACAGCCTACCGTGAGATAACAGAGACGGTCAAGTGCCACCTCCTCAGCGTGAGAAGGACCACCAATGGTACACACTTGTTCCTCTGGAACACCATAAATCTTTTCAAAGAAACGACTTACAGTACATCCCTCATCAGCAACGATACCCTTGATGGCTGTCACCACCAGTTTCTCGCGCATGCTTGTCTTGAGTTTCTTGAGATGGCTCTTGAGATAAGGTGATGGAGTGATAAATACGAGAGTGTCCGAGTTCTTCACCACATCGTTTATGTCACTTGAGAAATTGATTCTATCTACATCAAAATGCAGACCTGTCAGATAAGCAGGGTTATGACCGAGACGCTTGAATTCTTCGATTCTATCATCTCGGCGCATATACCAGTTTATGCTTTCTTCATGATGCAACAGTATCTTTGCAATTGCAGTTGCCCAACTGCCTCCACCAAGTACTGCTACTCTGCCTGTATTTGTAAATTTCATAACAGTCCCCCCTAACCGTTGGAGTTAAAAGTTATAAGTTAAAAATTAAAAGTTAAAACGTCTGCTCATAACTCATAACTTACAACTTATTACTCCTTCGGCGGCCATCCGTAACTGGGGGTGGATGGCGTTAATAGTTGTTTTCCCCGATTGCATCCATCGGAACTACATATATGTATATTCCGGATGGCTGCCCCCTTCGGGGGTTAGGGGGCTTATAACTTTGAGATTATAGCGTTAAGCTCGTCAACGCTTGGCTTTGTAATCTCAAGCTTGTATTTTTTGATGATTTCACCAATCTGCTGCTGAACCTTCTGAGCATTTGCTCCTGCAAGCGACTCGACAAGGTTGTAACCAGCCTTCTGGAGTACAGGAACAATGTCCTCGCTGAAGCCTACCTCAACATACTTGCTTACAGCATCCTTTGGAGCCTTTACCTCTGGCTTCATAGTAGGGAAGAGAAGTACCTCCTGAATTGTTGGCTGTCCTGTCATGAGAATGGCAAGACGGTCAATACCGATACCGATACCTGATGTTGGAGGCATACCGTACTGGAGGGCACGGAGGAAGTCATGGTCGATTACCATTGCCTCGTCATCACCCTTGTCAGCAAGCTTCATCTGCTCGATGAAACGCTCTTCCTGATCGATTGGGTCATTAAGCTCAGAGTAAGCGTTTGCAAGCTCCTTACCGTTAACCATAAGCTCGAAGCGCTCAGTAAGTCCTGGCTTGCTGCGGTGCATCTTCGTGAGTGGTGACATCTCAACTGGGTAGTCTGTGATGAATGTTGGCTGGATAAATGTGCCCTCACAAGTCTCACCGAAGATTTCGTCGATAAGCTTACCACGACCCATTGTGTCATCAACCTCTACGCCACACTTCTTTGCAGCTTCGCGCATCTCTTCCTCTGTCATCTTCTCAAGGTCATAACCTGTCTTCTCCTTGATTGCTTCAAGAATTGGGAGACGACGATAAGGAGCCTTGAATGAAACGATGTTATCGCCAATCTTGACCTCTGTAGTACCGTTTACAGCAATACATATCTTTTCGAGCAACTGCTCTGTGAATGTCATCATCCAGTTGTAATCCTTGTAGCTAACATAAAGCTCCATACAAGTGAACTCTGGGTTGTGGCTACGGTCCATTCCCTCGTTACGGAAGTTACGGCCAATCTCGTAAACACCCTCAAAACCACCTACGATAAGACGCTTGAGGTAAAGCTCAGTAGCGATACGGAGATAGAGGTCAACGTTGAGAGCGTTATGGTGAGTAATGAATGGACGTGCACTTGCACCACCTGCAATCTGCTGAAGGATTGGAGTCTCAACCTCTGTAAATCCTGCCTCGTCAAATACCTGACGCATTGTGCGGAGGATTGTTGCACGCTTGAGGAATGTGTCCTTAACTCCGTTGTTTACGATAAGGTCAACATAACGCTGACGGTAACGAAGCTCAGGATCCTCAAATGCGTCGAACACCTGTCCATCCTTCTCCTTCACGATTGGAAGTGGCTTGAGTGACTTTGCAAGAACAGTAAGAGACTTAGCGTGAACAGAAATCTCACCTGTCTGAGTACGGAAAACAAAACCAGTTACTCCGATGAAGTCACCAAGGTCAAGAAGCTTCTTGAAAACAGTATTGTAAAGTTCCTTGTCCTCTCCTGGACAGATATCATCACGAGTTATATATACCTGAACACGACCCTTTGAATCCTGAAGCTCAACGAAGCTTGCCTTACCCATCACACGGCGGCTCATCATACGACCGGCGATGCACACCTCACGGAGAGGTTCTGTTGGGTTGCCCTCAGCATCTACAGCTGGGTCTTTGAACTCTGCAATGATGTCTGTAGAAAAAGCATTTGTTGGATATTCAGCAGCAGGATATGCGTCAATGCCCATATCCTTCAGAGCCTGAAGATTGTTTCTACGGTTAATCTCCTGTTCAGATAATTCTAATACGTTCATTTTTATATATGTCTTTACTTTATAGCGATAGCAAAATACAAATTGAAGTCAATTATTTTTTTTCACTACCGCATAGTTATTCAAATTACCTTGCAAAGATAAGAATAATAATTGACACTATAAAGATAACTTTTTTTTTTCTTCTCATAGCACGAATATAAATCGTTTTTGATTATCTTTGCACGGCTTTTTGAGCTTTCAAAGCAAATTGTAAGTAAAATAATGGCGATAACTTTTACATTAGTCATTCATCCTCTCAAGATAAGGAAGAGAGTGGGTGTGGGTAAGAGTGTCTGCCTAATACAAACTCAAATATGGAAATACCACAGACAAGTTTGACAAAAGAACTTGCCCAGTTATTTGGCACAAGGGCAATCAACAACATCACCGACTACGTCATGGAGTTCAGTTCACGCATTCTCATGGCGTTGTTAGTTTATTTCGTCGGAAAGTTCATCGTAGAGAAGGTACTCAAACTGGTACGAACAATGATGAGCAAACGACAGATAGAGCCATCGCTGCGCTCATTCACAGATAGCGCACTCAGCATAGGACTCTACT
>R24__coassemble_1462_pt1 | contig 12430 bp, 11 predicted proteins | sample R24__metabat2_low_PE_026 | metagenome-assembled genome bin R24
TCGAAGTTTATTCCTATTTACTTCAGAATGAGGGTGAACAATTTTATTTTTCTAAATTCTCTTCAGTTTTTCTGCAAAAAATAGTTTTGTAATTGCAAATGTGTTATATTCTTTTTGCAACAACAATATTTTATTGTCAGAATATCATATTTTGTGTTGAAAAAATTTTGTCATTAATAAATAATTTGTATTTTTGCAGAGCTAACAATAATTTATTTATTAACTAACTTTAATTATCAAATTATTATGAAAAAGTATTTAGCCGAAATGATCGGTACTATGGTACTCGTACTTCTTGGATGTGGAACAGCAGTAAGTCTTAATTGTGGAGTTGATACTGCGAGTGTTGTCGGAACTTCTTTGGCTTTTGGTCTTGCTGTTGTGGCAATGGCTTACACCATTGGTGGAACAAGTGGCTGTCACATCAATCCTGCAATAACTCTTGCATGTCTCTTCACGGGACGTATCTCTGCTAAGGACGCTGGACTTTACATGGTGTTCCAGGTTATCGGTGGTATTCTTGGTGCTGCCATTCTCTTTGTTCTCACTTCCAATGATCTGGCACTTGCTGGTGGCACACAGACTGGAGCTAACAGTTGTGGCGATCATGGCACAATGGTAGGTCTCATTGCTGAGATTGTACTCACAACAATATTCGTACTTGTTGTCCTTGGAACGACAGATTCAAAGGTGGGTGCAGGCAACTTTGCAGGACTTGCAATTGGTCTCTCACTTGTGCTTATCCACCTTGTTGGAATACATTATACAGGTACATCTGTCAATCCTGCTCGTTCATTCGGACCAGCCATCTTTGAAGGTGGACAGGCAATAAGTGACCTTTGGGTATTCCTCGTAGGTCCATTCGTTGGCTCTGGTTTTGCAGCAGGTATCTGGACAATCATAGCACCGGGAGAGGATGATTAATCATCAGTTCTACGGAAGTGTATAAAGGATGAGTGAAGAGTGTTCAACATTCTTCACTCTTTTTTATTCTATCCCCAAAAATGATTTTTCCGTTTCCCTACGACTATTTGGGGGAAATCCTATCAAAGATATGAGAATTCCCGTGTGCTATTTGTTAGATTATCGTTATCTTTGTGGCGTGATTCAAGGAAGATATGGGAGTCTTTATTTCTTCAACTTCCGTTATATGTACAAACCCACAAAATAAAGATATATGAAAACAGTTAGATTTATTGCTGTAGCATTGACGGCATTGCTCGCTCAGTCATCATTAGCACAAGGATGGCAAATAGAGGGAGGCTTTAATAATAGAGATAAGAGACAGGAAACTCCTCAGAAATATTATGACGAACCTGTAGATACAAAATATAGCAGTGACATGAACATTGAGTTGCCAATATCTTTTGTGTTCGGATATGTGAACAAGTCATGGGTGACAGAAATGGATGGTTATACACGTAGGGAAAATTTCTGGGGCGAGATCGACAAGAAACTTCATGGCTTCCAATTTGGTTTTCTCTATCAACCAGCTGTTGACCTTGGTGGCGTGAAGTTTGGACTCAGCACAGGTCTCAGCTTTGAATGTTATATATCTGTCAGCCCCGCTGTAAGGGATGCTGGGTATGACCGTTTCTCTGAATTTGGAACATACATTCCGTTCCATGGTAAACTGACCATTCCTTTTTCTCCTCGTGTTTCACTCTCATTGTATGGAGGTTTAGGTATGAACCTTGCAATTGTCGGAACGTTTGAGGAAGATGAAGAATACTATGACCGTTGGAATCATGAGTGGCATACAGACACATACCATGACTATCAGGACTATGGTAATGGACGTTTCCCACGTCACTTGAACTTCCAGACAGAGTTTGGTGCAAGTCTCAAGATATCAAACTGGGGTATCAACTGTACATACTCACAGGGATTGACCAACCATAATCTCTACGATGGTTACAAGACATACCAGAACAAACTCAATATAGGTCTATCATATACTTTTGATGCTGGTAGTTTTTAACTCTGTATTATTCCTATCAATAATTTCCTGCATATACGTCGATTATGAAATATCAAACGGGGACTCTCACAATATGTGTGGAAGTCCTCGTTTCTCTTTACTTTTTTAGAGAGTAAAATTATTTATTACTGTCCGCTAAAAGTTTTAATAAGAAAAAAAGAAAGGGCTGATTCCATAATTGTGGAGTCTGCCCATATTGAAGTGAACCCCAGAAGTTTGACGGAATACTTCTGGGGTTCATTATGTATAGACATCACATTTTAGAGGAAAAGAAGGGTATTGTGTCAGCTTCATCTAAGTTTAACTGTCATGTGTTGCAAACTTGCATCCTCACTTGAGTTTCCAACCATGATGTCGTACGTACCTGCGATGGTACGCATGGAGTTGGTAGAAGCATCCCATGTCTCGAACTGAGCGTCCGTTAGAGGAATAGCAACCTTCACAGTCTTGCCTGCAGGAATATTAACACGCTTGAAGGCACGGAGGGTCTTCAATGGTCCATCATCGTCCCCGTTACGACGGAGATACACCTGAACAACCTCATCTGCATTACGGTCACTAAGGTTCTTGACATCAATGATGACATTGCCTTTCTTGTAGCGTGGTTTACCAAACTCTATCTTAGAGTAACTGAGACCATATCCGAATGGGAAGAGTGGCATTTCTGTCATATATCTGTAGGTACGTCCCTTCATGGTGTAGTCGAGGAAGTCAGGCAACTGCTCAACGTTCCTATAGAACGTTACAGGCAACTTGCCTGAAGGATTAACATCGCCAAAGAGGATGTCTGCAAGAGCCTCGCCTCCCTTCTCTCCTGCATACCATGCTTGTACTATTGCATCGGCATTACCCGTTTCAGGGACAAGCCCCATGGCACTACCTGAACAGTTGACATACACCATCTTTTTACCAGCCTTGCGCAGGAGGGCAATCATGTCACGCTGAACCTGTGGAAGTTCGATCGAAGTACGGTCACCACCCATGAAACCAGGATAGTCAATCTTCATCTCTTCGCCCTCAAGACGTGGTGAGATACCGCCCACGAATATTATGGCATCAGCCTGACGTGCTGCCTTCAAGAGGTCGTGGTCGCTATAGTAACGTGAATGACCGAGGTCGAAGTTCAAGACAGCCACTCCCTTGTTCTGGGCATAGCATAATTCAAGATTGTACTTCTTACCTGCCTCCACGGTAAACTCCACAGTCCTCTCACGCACGGAATCCTCATTCTCGCCCGTCCAGTCATTTACAAGGGTATCGTTACCAACAACAAGTCTGAGACGGTCGGTATAGCGCAGCCACATACTTATCCTGTCCGCCTTGTCAGACTGAAGCTGTGCGTCATATCTTACAGAGAAGTTCTCTATGTTCACACCAGAGCCGAAAGCCGTGGCACCGCCATTATCAAAGTTTAGCTTCTGCTGGTAGTAGTCCATGCATATAGCCTTACCCTCGAAGTTCTGGTTGTTGTAGTAATGTGAGCCAAGCCCAACGTATTGACCGTCAAAGCAACGGAGGTTGTTGAACCAGCTGTCTGTGATGTTCCTTTCTACGAGACCGCAACCAGTCATGTACGTCACATTAGGACATTTCTGCTGAATGCCCTGTAGGATGGTGGTCGTTGATTTTGGGAAACCGTTGTAGTTGCCCCAGAGCATGACTGAGTCGGCAGCATTTGGACCGACGACAAGCACCTTCATGTCCTTGCTAAGTGGCAAGGTGTTATTATTGTTCTGGAGAAGTACTATTCCTTCCGTGGCAAGCCTGTAGGATAGGTCACGATGTGCATCACTCGCAATGACATCGGGAGTGATGCTTCGCCAAGACACCTCATTATCGTCATCAAAGTCGCCTAACTCAAAACGTCCCTTCAACAGACGTCTGAGGCTCTTGTCAATCTGTGCCTCGGTAGTTTTACCAGCCTCAATTGCCTCCTTGAGCGAACTGTACGAGTTACCGCACTCCACATCCGTACCTGCAATAAGAGCCTTGGAAATGCCATCGGCACGTGTTGGTGATACATTATGGCGGTTCTTTTCCCAGAAGTCATTCAAAGCCCAGCAATCACTCGTTACGATACCGTTGAACCCCCATTCATCACGTAGGATATGCTGAAGATAACGCGTGCTACCACAACAAGGTTCACCGTCCATACGTTGATAGGCACACATCACCTCACGCACATTACCCTCCTGTACCAAGGCCTTGAAGGCTGGTAGGTATGTCTCCCAAAGGTCACGCTCTGGCAGATTCTCTATGTTGAACGTGTGACGATTCCACTCAGGACCGCTATGTACGGCAAAATGCTTGGCACACGCAAAGAGCTTGCGATATTTCGTGTCCTCCGGCCCCTGGAGTCCGCGTACCACGGCAAGTCCCATACGGCTTGTCAGGTAAGGGTCTTCGCCATACGTCTCCTGCCCACGTCCCCATCGAGGGTCACGGAAGATATTTATATTAGGTGTCCAGAATGACAATCCTTCATATATTTTACACCGTCCAGCCTTACGGGCGATGTTATTCTTTGCTCTTGCCTCGTCGCTCACAGCATCGTAAGCCTTCTGCACAAGTGCATCATCAAACGTACTTGCCATAGCCATGGTGATAGGTAGAACGGTAGCTGTGCCGTTACGTCCCACACCATGCAAAGCCTCGTTCCACCAGTTGAACTGAGGAATACCGAGACGAGGAATGGCAGGAGAACCATGTTCCATCAGCTTCACCTTTTCGTCGAGCGTGAGGAGTGAGCACAGGTTGGCAGCCCTCTCCTCAGCAGAGAGATGCGGATTCTGAAATGGATATTGTTGAGCAAAGGCTCCAACAGAGCCAAGGAAAGTCAACAGGATTGTTAGGTGTTTCTTCATATTAAGTAAAAGTAATTGTTTTGTGATGTAAAGGTTGTCGATTCATTGATACATAATAGTCACCAATCTCGCCTTCTGTTCCTTCAATGCTTTTATGGGAACTAAAGATTATTTGGCGTGTCCTTTGTTATTGAGACTTCCACAAATACGGTGTCGGATTCGGGAATGAAGATGACCTTTGTGGCAGTCCACATATTGTCGGTGAGGCTGTCCTCAAGACGTGAGTAGCAGAGAGCAGCCAGAAGATCCTCATTGTCATAGCGTGAGAGGGCTGGATTATCAGCGCCCCACGACATTTCTCCACCACTCAGGTTCTTGTGAAAGCGATAGACATTCACAAGCTTTGTGATACTTGAGGTTGGCAGACGCAAATACTCCTTCAATTGGAGATATGTATATTCTCCAAATCCTGAGAGACAAACCTTGTCGCCTACACGTGGAATGGCAGGCAACTCCATAAGCAATCCCCATGAAGCTTCATCCTTTGCTATATAGTTCTGTACTGTGTTGTCCGTAAAGTGGAAGTCATCCTTGTTCCACAATACCTTTGGTGCTAAAAATACTTTCATTATTTTCTATATAATGACCGCCATATGCGACAGCCTTTTTTTGTTAATACTGGTTAGCTTGCAAGTCCCTTTATAATATAGAACACCACTGGTACAAGTAGGCTTGGCAAGAGGTTCACCGTCTTGCAATCCTTGATGCCAAGTATTCCGAGACCGGAACTAACGATAAGTACTCCTCCGACAATACTTAACTCCACTCGCATAGGCTCAGGCATTGCCTCACCAAAGTATAAGGCGATAAGGTAAAACATACCTTGCCAACAGAAGAGGACAGGAGCGGCAAGTAGCATTATCCATCCGTATGAGGCTGCAAGTACGGCACTTGTCACGAGGTCGAGTGTGGCGTTTGTATAGAGATAGGTATTACCAGGCTCGTTTATTGACCATCCGTGGCTGTCTGACAGACAGCTCAATACAGGCCCTACAATACTAAAAGTGCCGATGCAGTACAGAAGAAGACCTGTAACTAATCCTTGAAGTCCGTTATTATCGTTATTCCTCTTGGCATTTATCTTTGCATTGAGGCGATCTATGCGTCCAGACAGGTCGAGACGGGTACCAATCAGACTACCTATAGCAAGACTGAGAATAAACATGACAGGATATTCACTCTTTGCCATATTAGGCAAAGAAGCATTCATTCCGAGAACAAGACATGCCAATCCAAGAGCATTGAACATTGACGTCTTGTATCTATCACCAATACCCTCACGCACCACAGCTCCAAAGGCGCTGCCAACGATGATGGTACATGTATTTACAATTGTTCCGAGCATTCTTCAGGTTTTATCTTGTGAAAACTGCCCACAAAGTTACATAATTTTATATAATTAAACGAAATGAATAGGGGTAAATTTATGGAAGTGGAGCATTGCATTATCATCTAAGGACGAATAATTATTGTTCCCATTTGTTTCTTGAGTGTGTGGTTTCGAGTATGAATATGCGTTTTAGATGGTAAAACATTAAAAAAGTATTGCATTCTGATATTTTGTATGGAAGATATTGCATATCTTTGTAAGCGTGTAAGTAAATAAACGTATTTGCGATACGACAGATAACTCAACTTGAGCTTGCAAAACATAAAAACCATATTAATAAAAACCTTTATTTTCATGAAAAAATTTATCTTCAATCTCAAACTATGCTTTATAGCATTTGCTTTGTGTCTTGTGGGTGCATCCGATGCCTTTGCAGACACTAAGACTGGTACTATTACGTTCGGTACACCAAATGTTAAAATTAATGACACAGAAGTAACAGGCAAGGATGATTTAGGTAATACATGGACTGTTACAACAGTCATCACGACTCCAAGTTTTACTCAAAACGCATCTTATAGCCAAGTTGGTGCCGCTAAAAAACCTGCAACATCCATCACATTCACTACATCTTTGCCAAAAGCACAGACAATTAAGAGTTTTTCTGCAAAGTTTGGAGGATTTAGTGATACGAAAGGCGATGTCACATTAACAGTTGGAGGCAAAACTGTAGGCTCTGGAAAATTAGATGCAACAAACGATGTAACTGTAAGCAGTGCATCTGTGGAAACTGGAACAGAACTAACAATTACTGTTACAAATATTGCAAAAGGTGTAAAAGTATATAACATCACTTACACTTACGATGATGCAGGTTCCGGACAACCCGTTAAGGAACTTTCAAGCATTTCCGTTTCTGGTACTCCTGAAGCGTTCAAGGTTGGTGACTCATTCAACCGTAAGGGCATGACTGTTACTGCCAACTATAGCGACAACACAACCGTGGATGTTACAGACAAGGCAAGCTTTACTTCTCCTGACATGACAACGGCAGGAGAGAAGACCGTCACAGTAACATACGATGACAAGACTACATCATACAAGATTAATGTTGCAGAAAACACAAGCACGTCTTCTATTGCAAACACAGTAGAGACTGCCTATACAACTGCTGAGGCAATCAACTTGATAAAGGCTGGCAATGACCTTGATACAAAGGTATATGTTAAGGGAACTGTTAGCAAGGTTGATAGCTATAGCTCTAAATATAAGTCTATCACTTACTGGCTTGACAACAATACATTTGAAGTATATGGTGGTATAAGCAAGCTGGGAAAAGATTTTGGTTCTAAGAATGATATTCAAGTTGGCGCAAGCGTAATCGTTTACGGAACACTAAAAAAATTCAACTCAACATACGAGTTTGATAGTAACAGCGAACTCGTTGAGTATGAAGCACCTGCTGTTGTAAACGTAGCACCATCATTCACAAAGAATCTTGAAAATAAGTCATACAAGAAAGGAGCAAATGCATCTCTCACAGTTACTGTTGCTGGTACTCCAACGCCAACTTTCCAGTGGTATGTAAATACAGTAAATACAACTGAAGGTGGAGTTGAAATTAAAGGAGCTACTGCTACAACATACAATCCAAGTACAAAAGAACTCGGCACAAAGTATTATTATTGTGTTGCAACAAACTCAGAAGGAAGCGTAGCTTCTAAAATCTCTGCAGTTTCTGTAAAGGATGAAAGCTCAATAACACTCAACGGCAACCAGACAAAGTTGTTCTTGGGTGACGAAGACACATATACTGTTGAGACAATTGGCGATGGTGTTCTCACCGTTACGTCAAAAGATGCTAATGTTGCTACAGCAACACTTGATGGTAATAAGGTAACGATCAAGACACTTAAGGCAGGTTCTACGGTTATCGAATTCAAATTAGCAGAAACAGGCAACTATAAGGGTACAACTAAGTCATACACACTTAATGTCACAGAACTCGTTCCTGCAAGTCTTGATTTCTCATTTGGTGGAGGAAAGTCGGATATTAAGGAAAGTGAAGGTATGACACACAACGGTCTTGGAAGCGACTACAAAGATTTTACAAAATTGAGGTTCGACGACGCTGGCGATTATCTGATTATTGCATTCAAAGATGAGCCTGTAGAACTTCATTATGGTATCAAGAACAACGGATTCAGCGATGGACAGTTTGATGTAATGGAGTCTGTTGACAATAAGACATACACTACAGTCAATAGTCATACAGAGATAACAGGAGCACAGTATGAAATTGTATCTCTCAAGTCAACTTCTCGTTTCGTAAAATTCGTTTATACAGAGAAGAAATCTGGTAATGTAGGACTTGGTTCCATCAGCATAACTAAGAAAGAGGCGGAACCAGAGATTGCAGACGCTCCAGTAACAACCGCTGATGATGGTGCCGCAGCTTGGGCAACAGAGACATACACTCGTAATGTAACAGTTGGTAAACTCTCTACAATCTGTCTCCCATACGATGCAAAGGTTGATGGTGCAACAGTTTATTCTCTTGAAGGAAAAACTGTCAAGGGTGGCAAGGTACAGTCACTCAGCTTCGTTCTTGCTGGCGATACAGAGGATGAGTCTCATGTTCTAAAGGCTGGCGTTCCTTATATATATAAGGCAACAGATGACGCTCAGACATTCACTAAGACAGGTAACAGCGCTTCTGCTGTAGCTCCAAAGGCAGGTTGCGAAGGTTTCGTCGGAACATACTCAGAATTTATGCTTCCTATAGGCAATTTCTTCCTATACAGCAAAGGCGTCAAGCAGGAATTCCGTAAGTCAGGCGATTCTGGCGATGGTAAGTCTTACATCATCGTTGGGGCATTCAAGTGCTACATCAGTTCTATTGACGACATCCGCGAGACATCAGCCAGCACTATCAATGAGGCTTCACGCCGTTTGGTTATCGGCACTTGGACAGACGAGACAACAGGTGTCACAACTCTCGATACTGAAAGTGTAGGGCCTGCTAATGGTAAGTATGTTGAGAATGGACGTGTCGTTGTTATCAAGAACGGCATCAAGTACAACATTAACGGACAGAGAATTAAGTAAAAATATCGTTTCAAATTATATTATTCCGGGACAGTAGCTAAAGAAGAATCTCTTGGACGTGAATCCTTATGGTGGATTCTTCTTTAACTACTTCCCATAAACTTCAAAAAACATTTAAGCATGAAAAAGTTATATGTAAATCCAGCAGCAAAGACAGCAAACATGAGAATCAGAACATCACTTTTGGCAGGATCACAAGTCGGCTTAGATTCTGAGGAGGTAAGTGGCAATAATGATGGCCCTATTTCAGCAGATGCCAGAACTCGTATAAAAGCATCTTCGCTTGACTAATACTCGTTTCGCTCCGTTTTCGTGTGATTTGGAGCGATACATTCTGGATATTCCTTTTAATTTATACAAGGTAATCGAAAAAAGAAACAGGTACACAATATGTACCTGTTTCTTTTTTTGTCTGATCTCTATTTTGCTTTAGTACCGAATTTCTCTGTGTTATCTGCGTTCTTGTGTCTCATAAAAAAGAAAATCTTGAAAATGAGCTGTCTTATCGTAGTTATTACGACAAGTCCATTGCTTTTTTTGAGAGGAAACATTCTTATAAAAACTCTCAAAATCACTCAAAATACAATTTTTGAAGGTGAAAATATGGGGGATAGCGTGGATATTACTATTGCAAATTCATAAATTTACATGGAAAAAGTCGGCAAAATTTACCTAAAATATGCGCTATACTGCCTCATAATTTTGATGTGAGACAATAATATTGTCTCACAGACGATGTGTTGCATTGATGCAATCGGCTGAAAATCATTATTTGTATATGTGGCAGTGATGCAACAACGCTCAAAAAAATCCTTTGAAAAAAGTTGGCAGTTCAAAATATCAGTCATAATTTTGCAGTGTCAAAACGAAATAACAAATCGTTTTTGATTAAGCTGATTAAGTTTTATTCTGAACGAAGATGGAGCTGTCGGCTTATAAACTGAAACAAAATACAGTTAGCATTAGTACATTTGATATAATTATAGCATTTAGTATTATTGGGACAATTCTTAATTAAGTTACATTTATTAAAAACACTCGTATCAAAAAATAGAAGCAATTTACATTAAGACAAGTCCATGTGAACGACGAACGACTTTCGAACAAAGATGGCATCTGTTGATGTGTTGAATATGCAGGTCTGTCATTCGATTGTCAAGTACAACTATTAATCTCGGATGAATATAATCCGTGCATGAAGCAATTATTGATTAACTTTCCAAAAAAACTACAATGATGAAAAAGATTTTAAACTACACAGTTGCATTTATGGCAATGTTCGCCATTTCCTTTAACGCAAATGCTGATGAAAAGACAGTTAACGAAGAGGAAGAACATGTTGAGATCCAAGTTTCTGAGGAGAATGCAGCTAAGGCAAGCTCTGCAGAAGAAGTCGAAGAAGTAAGCATCTACCAACGTGCTGATGGTAGCGTGTATGTGATTCATCTTCATACAATGCAGATAAACAAGTAAACATTTATATTTACTATTCGTTGGTTAAATAGCATTACATTATAATTCAATTCCACGTCCAGAAGACGTACATTCCCCAAATTTTTCGTTAATTAAAAATTTCTCCGCAGAATATGCGGAACGATGCTGTACGCTTTAAATCGTAAAGCATGTTCTGCGGAACTAATTCATTCTCAAGTAAAATGATTAAAAAGGTTATTATCTGTTATCTTTTAATGTGTTTTGCGGTTGCAGTTAGTGCGCAAACAAGCTACTTAAAGTGTACTTATACATCTTCTCCTGCCGTGTCTGATCAGGTACGCCAAATGAAGGATGTGTATCTTCGTGATATGGTTGTTTCTAAATTTAAGAAAGAGAAGAAACTATACACTATGTACGCTACTGACACGAAATATTTATTCCAGAAATCTTCTGACAAGACTCATGGCTCTAATATGCTTATCGGAGGTGTGAACTCCATATTTATAGATAAGGAAAAAAGTTCCATCGTCACAGAGAAGACAATCGTTGACAAATGCTATGTCATCAAGGATATAGCTATCGCTCCACGATGGAAGATGACAGACGAGACACGAGTTATCAATGGTAAAAAATGTAAAAAGGCAGTTGTCAGAGGCTTGCTTAAGATTGAGGCATGGTACGCAACTGATATTCCATTCAGCTATGGTCCACTTGGCTATTATGGATTGCCTGGCTTAATTGTTGAACTTGAGACTCCAAGCGATATTTATACGTTGAAGACTTTTGAGTACCTTCTCCAAGACCCAAACTTGAAATCTCCAGCGAGTGGAACGGAGATATCCGAAGCTGAGTTTGACAGGATGCAAGAAGATTACTTTACAAAATATGGTGACACTAAAGCTGGTGAGGTTGTGATTGTTGAGAAATGATAAATAGAATAAGCCCCATATCTCCGTCGCTGAAGATATGGGGCTTAATGTGTCCTTTTCCCGCTAAACAACGATTCGTGTTGATGGGGTAGAGTGTGAGTTAATGGTTAAGATAGAACGCTTCGGTTAACTGTTTGTACTCCGTGGAGATATTGTTATCTGCATTACGGAGGTAAAGGTGGCCGATGATGGTATTCACTGTGCGGTCGTGGGTGAATGTGAGAAGTGTGCGCTTTGCTGGTTTACGCATTGTTGTGTGAATGTCCGTACGATGTGAGAGGTAAAGCGAATGAAGAGCCGATGAGCCAATCATGTCACTTACGGCTGTTGTTGGGATGATGACACAGAATGAACCATTATGACTGAGCATTGCACTTGCCTTGCTCATAAGTAGGTCAAATGGTAGGGATGATGTGTGACGTGCTGTGTCTCGCTTGGCATCTGGACATGACGTGTCCTCTTGATAGAATGGTGGATTGGAAACTATCAAGTCATATTTCTGTGTGCCGTCCATGTCTGCAAGGTCTGTCTGCCATGCTGTAATCCTTTCGCTAAAAGGACAGTTAGCCACATTCTCATTTGTCTGGATGATGGCAGATTCGTCGATGTCTATGGCATCAATATGTGCATCGGCAAATCGTTGGGCAAGCATGATGGCTATGAGCCCCGAACCTGTGCCGATGTCAAGCATCTTAGGACATGAAACAGGTTGGCGCATGTCTGCCCATGCACCAAGAATAACTCCGTCTGTGCCAACTTTCATGGCACAGACGGAGTCTTGTAT
>R24__coassemble_1464_pt1 | contig 12428 bp, 7 predicted proteins | sample R24__metabat2_low_PE_026 | metagenome-assembled genome bin R24
CCATACGGAATGGTAAAGCCAGGACCTGACTGCGGAGTGGACAACAACGCAGGATGGACAACGATGCCTGCTGCCGTTAGCGGATTCTCACAGACACATGTGAGTGGTACTGGTGGCGGTCCTAAGTATGGCAATATCCTGCTTGATATGTTCGATGAGCCACAGCATCGCACGTCGGAGGATATACGATTGGGGTATTATGCGTGCAACCTTCAGGAAAGCAAAGCTAAGGTAGAGATAACAACGGCTGAACGTGCATCTTATTATCGTGTGACCGTTCCACATTCTTATCCAGTAAAGCTAAGGTTCGACCTTGAGCATTTCCTTGGCAAGAGTCCTGTGCCAAAGGCTCGTGAGGCTCAGCAATACGAAGGTAGTCGTCTGTTGACTTCTACACCTGATGCAGCAAGCGGATGGCAATGTATCAGCGGAGGCTGGAACAATGGTGCGCCTTACAAGGTGTTCTTCTATGCTCAGATGAAGAAGACTGAAGGCACAAAGGAGGATGTGGCAGACATCAAGATTGGTATCAGTTTCGTGTCTGTTGACAAGGCAAGGCAGAACCTTGAAGAAGACATTCCTCATTGGGATTTTCAAAGGACATACGATGAATGTATAGACAAGTGGGAAAGGGTGCTCGGCAAGGTACAACTTGCAGAAAGCACACCTGAACGTGAGAAAAGGATGTTCTACACAGCCTTGTACCATACCATGCTCATGCCTGTTGATCGTACAAAGGATAATGGTCTCTACGACGACTATTATGCTATATGGGACACGTACCGCACAAGTACGCCACTCCTTTCACTCCTTGACCCACAGAGATCAACAGCCATCGCTGCCTCATTGCTTGATATCTACAAGCAGACGGGCTACATGCCTGATGCACGTAGCGGCAACTCCAACGGAAGGACTCAAGGTGGCAGTAATGCCGAGATTGTCATAGCAGATGCACTTGCTAAAGGACTCAAGCTTGACTACAAACTTGCACTTGAAGCCATGATAAAGGATGCTACCGTAGCTCCAAAGGATGATGAGGCTGAAGGTCGTGGTGGACTGAAGGAATACAATACTCTCGGCTATGTACCTTACGGAGTGGCGAGAGGTGGTAACCGTACCGTTGAATATGCCTTTTGCGACTGGGCTATTGCTCAGGTTGCAAAGCATCTTGGCAAACAGAAAGTTTATGACAAATATATGGCTCAGAGCGAACGCTGGAAGAACTTATGGCGTAAGGACTATGAACATGATGGTGCAAGAGGTTTTATCTTGCCACGTAATGCAGAAGGCGAATGGCTTGACTCCGTTCCGTTTGGCCATAGCAAGCAGAACCCACAGAAGTTTCACTACACACCAGATGTAAGCTATGAAGGTCCATGGTATTGTGCATGGTGGGATTGCTTCTTCTATGAGGCAAGCAGTTGGGAATACTCGTTTAGTATCCCTCATGACATTCCTGCACTTGTGGAGGCTTGTGGAGGCAAAGAAGCCTTTGAACGCAGACTTGACACGTTCTTTGCTCATGGATATTATAATGTAGCAAACGAACCTTCGTTCCTTACGCCTTGTCTGTATCATTGGGTAGGTCGTCCTGACAAGACATCATATCGTGTTAAGTCAATCATCAACCGTAGTTATAGTGATGCTATGGATGGTATTCCAGGAAATGATGACGGAGGAGCCATGTCAAGTTGGTATGCTTTTCATGCTATGGGACTATATCCTAATGCGGGACATGACTATTATATTGTACATGAACCTCTGTTAGACAGTCTTACCATTACTTTAGATAATGGCAAGAGAGTAAGGATAAAGACTATCAAGGGTAATAAGAGTCAGGCATTCTTTAATGGAAAGCTATTGCAAGACAATAGGATTACACACAGTCAGTTGTTGATGGGTGGTGAATTATGTATAGAGAAGCCACAACAGTACCGCTTTGTCTATAAGCTACATGGACAGACACGCCGTTTTGATGTTACGTTCAGCGAGACAGCAGACGGACAACTCATCCTTAGATGGGGCATAAAGCGTAACCTAAGATACTGGGAAGGCGACTACGCCATGTCTGCATCAGCACGTGTCCATGCAACGAACATAAGCTATATACAGCCTCTTGACGGACAGCACATAGAACTGCCTGACACAGACCTATTCGGAGTCATATCAAGAGACGTATATAATGACATTATTGATAATGGTAAATGTCGTATTGCAAATACGGATTATAGACTTGTTGGTACGGATGGAAACCTTCTGCATATAAAGGATGAAGCAGAAGGTACAGAGATGTGGATAAGGAATGACATCAACCTTCCTGTCATTATGCGCATAGCCAACAATCCTGCCGAGATTAACTATGAGGTTCAAATCGTGAAATGATGGTAGTTGCTTGTCATAGACTTTTATGACAAACTAACCTTCACGAAAGAAGTCGAGCATTTCGAATATTTCGTCCTTTGTAGCTGTCTGATTGATGCGAATATCGCCTATATTACCAAGGAGAGTGAAATTGATTATGCCAGCAGAGTTCTTCTTGTCGTGAGTCATATATTCAAAGAGTTCCTCATAATCATCACAGGTGATAGGAAGAGTACCGTAGTTCTCTTTGATGAAACGTACCGTTTGACGCATCTTATCTGTAGGGAAACCTGTCTTTACACATGAGAGGTAAAGTTCACAGATGATACCCCATGCAACAGCATAGCCGTGGAGATAAGGCTTACGTGTGAGTGCCCAACTCTCGAAAGCGTGTCCTGCTGTATGTCCAAGATTGAGTGCCTTACGTATGCCATGTTCAAATGGGTCTTCCTCAACCACTTTCTCCTTGATGGCAACACTTGCTCCTACCATCTGTCCGAGAAGAGGGTAATCCACGTTGTCAAGGTCAAAGTTGAGAAGCAATCCAAAGTCTGTATAGTCCTTACCATCGGCAGAAGGTTCTCCCTTCAGTTTGTCACTTACAAGTAAGCCATGTTTTATCATTTCGGCATATCCTGAACAGATGTTCTCGTGGTCGAGTGTCTTGAGAAACTCAGTATCTAATATTACCGTTTCAGGTGAGTTGAACACGCCAATCTCATTCTTCAGTCCATTGAAGTTGATGCCTGTCTTTCCACCAACACTCGCATCAACCATAGAAAGAAGTGTAGTAGGTATGTTTATGTATTTTATTCCTCTCTTGAATGTGCTTGCAGCAAAGCCACCGAGGTCAGTAACCATTCCTCCACCAAGGTTCACCATGAGTGAATGGCGAGTACCACCACCATTACCCAGTTGTGTCCATACGCTTGCAAGTGTCTCAAGAGTCTTGTGTGTGTCTGTTGCACCTATAGTAATGACTATAGCATCCTTGAGGCAAGGGATATCCTTGACTACAGGATAGCAAAGAGCCTGTGTAGTCTCATCTGTAAGTATAAACAGTTTGTCGTGCTTGACAGATTCAACAGCCTCTGTAAGCGTTGTCTTAATATCTGTCGAAATGATTACTTTGTTCATGTCGTATATTTATCTCATTTATATTATCCAACTATTATGTGTAAACTTAAAAACTTAAGAACTTAAAAACTCAATAACTCAACTTTTAACTCTCCGAAGGAGTTTACATTTGTCCTGACTCAATCAAAAGGATGCAACGCTCTGTGAGACGGTCATCGCACTCAGCATCGTACTCTTTTTTGAGGCTTGCTCCGAAGAGGCTTGCGAAGGTGTTGTAGAAACCAGCCTTGAAACTACCCATGTACATCTTGATGAGCTCGTAACTTGTGTGGTTACATTGACGGTCAATAAGCTTAATGAGTAGTTTTCCCTGTGAAAAGGTCAGTTTCTTGAGCCTTGGAGTATATTGTTTTTTTAGTTCCTTTTCCGCTTGTTTCATGTATTCGTCCCTTGCTTTTTTATCTGGTAGCGAGTCAAGGTGAGCGATGGTCTTGTCAAGTGTTTGTTTTATCTCGCAAGCAATAGGATAGACTTTCTTGATGTTATTGGCTATCTTATAGTATTTCCTTGCCTCACGTGCATTTTTGAACACCAATTTCTTGAATACATAGAAGTCAGAATATGCAAAGCTTGGTATCATTTCTCCATTATCCTCTACCATACCTGTATAGTAGCAGCCATGCGAAAAGATAGGCGCCCCAGTCATGTCTAAATCATTCTGACGGGTTGCCTCTATTCGCTGAGCATTCATACTTGATGATAATGTCAGGAATAGTAATGTGATGAATATGTACCTTTTCTTGTGGGTCATTTTATTTAATTCGTATGCAAAAGTAGTAAGATTTTTGTTTTCTGATAACGCTATCACCTATAAGAGGTGTATTTTTACATATTTTTAATATTCTATTAATATATTTATGCTTAGTTTTATTAACTTTGCGTGTTTTTTAACCAAAGAGAAATTTTAAAAATGGCAAAGAAAGAAGAATTGACCCCAATGATGAAACAGTTCTATGATTTAAAGGCAAAACACCCAGATGCTTTGCTTCTGTTTCGTTGTGGCGACTTCTATGAAACATATAATGAGGATGCTGGTGTGGCAGCAGAGATTCTTGGTATAACTCTTACCAAGCGAAGCAGCGTGGCTGGAACAAGCGCAAGTGGTACGGCTATGGCAGGTTTCCCTCATCATGCTCTTGACACATATTTGCCAAAACTTATCCGTGCAGGTAAGCGTGTTGCAATATGCGACCAACTTGAAGACCCTAAACTTACCAAGAAACTTGTTAAGCGTGGTATCACGGAACTTGTTACTCCAGGTGTGGCACTCAGCGACAATGTGCTGAACTATAAGGAGAATAATTTTCTTGCATCCGTTCACTTCGGCAAGACGGCTTGTGGTGTTGCCTTCCTCGACATCTCTACTGGTGAGTTCCTTACTGCAGAAGGAACGACCGACTACATAGACAAGCTTCTTGTGAACATTGCCCCTAAGGAGGTACTCTACGAGAGAGGCAAGAAACTAATGTTCGAGGGAAACTTCGGAAGTAAGTATTGCGTGTATGAACAGGACGACTGGATTTATACTGACGAGACGGCATACAAGAAGCTTACTACACACTTTGGTACAAAAAACCTCAAGGGATTTGGCGTGGAGCACTTGAAGAACGGTATCATCGCTTCTGGTGCCATACTTTTCTACCTTGAGCATACTCAACATACACAGGTATCACATATCCGTAACCTCCAGCGCATAGAGGAGGATAAGTATGTGCGACTTGACCGATTCACCATCCGTAGTCTCGAACTTGTAGGCTCAATGAATGAAGGCGGAACGAGCCTGCTTGACGTAATAGATAAGACAGTAAGCCCAATGGGTGCACGTATGCTACGCCGATGGATGCTCTTCCCTCTGAAGGATGTGAAGAAGATTAGAGACCGTCAGGACGTGGTGGAATATTTCTTCCGTAAACCAGATTTCCGTGATTCCATAGAGGTGTATATGCGACAGATAGGTGACCTCGAACGTATCGGTTCGAAGATTGCTGTTAATCGTGCTACTCCTCGTGACATGGCACAGCTGAAGAATGCCCTCAACGCCATCGAGCCAATGAAGCAGTTATGTCTCGACTCAGAAAGTGAGAGCCTTCGTGCCATAGGTGAGAAATTGGATGCATGTATCGAACTTCGTGATAGGATTACTCACGACTTGGTGGATAATCCTCCTGCTGCACTCGGTAAGAAACAGGCAGTCATAGCAAACGGAGTGAGCAATGAACTTGATGAACTCCGTAGCATAGCATTCAGCGGAAAAGACTATCTACTACAGATACAGGAACGTGAGACAGAAGCAACTGGTATTCAGAGCTTGAAGATTGGCTTTAATAACGTCTTTGGCTACTATATTGAGGTACGCAACACATACAAGGACCTCGTGCCACAGGAGTGGATACGTAAGCAGACACTCACACAGGCAGAACGATACATCACTCAAGAACTCAAGGAATACGAAGAGAAGATTCTTGGTGCAGAGGATAAGATAGATGTCATAGAGGCACAACTATATGGCGAACTTATAGCATACGCCAACGAGTTTATTGCAGCCATACAGAGCAACTCAACGCTTGTGGCTAACCTCGACTGTCTTCTCTCCTTTGCCACTTCTGCCATGGCTAACAGATATAACCGACCAGTTGTAGATGACAGCCTCGTGATAGACATCAAACAGGGTCGTCACCCAGTTATCGAGCGTCAACTTCCTATTGGCGAGCAGTATGTACCTAATGATGTGTACCTCGATTCAGAAACACAGCAGATAATCATACTCACAGGTCCTAACATGGCAGGTAAATCGGCTCTCTTACGCCAGACAGCACTCATTACACTCCTTGCCCAGATAGGTTCATTTGTACCTGCTGAAAGTGCACGCATAGGCTTGTGCGACAAGATATTCACACGTGTTGGTGCAAGCGATAATATCTCACTTGGAGAATCAACCTTCATGGTAGAGATGAACGAAGCTGCGAGCATTCTGAACAACATCACGGAACGTTCACTCGTACTGTTTGATGAGCTTGGAAGAGGTACTTCAACTTACGACGGTATCTCTATTGCGTGGGCAATCGTAGAGTACATACACGAGAACCCAAAGACACATGCACGTACGCTTTTCGCTACACACTATCATGAACTAAACGAGATGGAGAACCTCTTCTCTCGCGTAAAGAACTTTAATGTGTCTGTACGAGAAGTAAACGGAAAGGTCATCTTCATGCGTAAACTCATGCCTGGAGGTAGTGAGCACTCTTTCGGTATTCACGTAGCAAAGATAGCAGGTATGAATCCTGCCGTGGTGAAGCGAGCAGAGCAAGTACTCAAGGACCTTGAACGCAACAACTCTGGTGAATCGGTATCGAAACCTGATACAACAGCCATACAGGCAGCCCCAGCAGGCAGTCAGCTCAGTTTCTTCCAACTTGACGACCCAGTCCTCTGCCAAGTACGTGACGAGATACTCAATATAGATGTAAACAATCTCACACCACTCGAAGCACTTAACAAGCTGAATGAAATAAAGAAAATTGTAAAGGGAAAGTGATTTGATTAATATATACTTCACGCTTACCAACGACAATGTTGGTGAGCGCGATTTTTTTTGATTGTAAGTAATTTGTGTGTTGTATTATGTATTGTACTTCTTTGCAGCAAAAGGTAATCAATGTGAAAATATATTTGATGATGACTAATCGTTATTGAGTATTCTGACGGAGAATATAGATACTCATTAGTTGGTATGGTAGTATAAAATTGTACTCATTGATGGTGAAATTTGATACTCATAAATGGGTAAATTGAGGTTGGGTGATTGCTATTAATAACTATAATCAATACCTTTGCAAAAAAAAACAGATTGAAATATATGAACAAGAGAGTATTGTGGATGATGACTCTCCTTTTATGTGGTAAAATGCTATATGCCCAAAGTGTGGGTATGGAATATATCACGGAGTTACAGACAGATTTTAAGGGTGGAAGTAATTTTGTAAACTATCTTAGGCTTAATGGTGAATTGCCATTGTCAGAGCGTGTTAAGCTAAGGGCTTCAACCATTAGTGCAGCCAAATCAAATGAAGCGTATATTGCCAATGATATTCAGGGGGCGTCAAACATTGAGATTGACAACCTTTCGCTTGCTTTGTTCGTAGCTTGTGTGGAGTGGGATATAGATGCTCATAACAATGTGTTGTTTGGTGTGCATAATATGAATGAAGACTTCTTTGCAAGTGATGTCACAGGGCTGTTTACCAATAGCTCATGTGGTATTTATCCTACCATATCATTAAATTTTTCTATTGCAAATTATCCTGTGGCATCAGTTGGCGTGCGCTATAGGCATGATGATGAACGTTTTGGCTTTGTTAGTGCTCTTTATAATGGCGTCGGATATAACAAATTTACAGGGCGTGAAAACGTGTTCCGTGTATGTCCTGAGAGTGATGGAGTGTTTGCTCTCGCACAGGGTGAATACAAGCATGATGACAGTCATTATTTCCTTGGGGGAGGCTTGCACTATGGCGACCCAAGTCAGACAAATGAACGTAAGGCACGTACCACGGTATGGACGTATGCTGAGCAGAAAGTGACGAACTCATTCACTCTCTTAGGTGGTTATTCACATGCTTTTTGCTCGGATAGTTACTGCCATGATTTTGCAGGACTTGGCGGGAGACTGACCATAAAGAACGCCGAATTCGGACTTTTCTCTGACTATGCTCACTTTAAGGACATAGACGAATGGGCAACAGAGCTTACCTGTAAGATTCATCTCTCTGAGCATGTGTATGTTCAACCAACAGCCCATTTCATATCACAGGACACGAAGAGCTCCGTTGTTGGCGTCTTACGACTTGGGGTGGACCTGTAGAGAAAAATGATTTTGAAAGATTGGTGGAAAGTGTTATTTTTTCTCTTCTCTTAATTTTCTTAGTGCTTCTATTGCTTGATAATAACCTTGGTCGGCAGCTTTGTTGTACCAGTATTTTGCTTTTTCAAGGTCTTTTTCAAATCCAGTTCCACTTTCATAAAAATAACCCATAGCATATTGGGCAACAAAATATCCTTGTTCGGCAGATTTTGTCAACCAATATTTGCCCTTTTCTATGTCTTTCTTTACTCCATGGTCTCCGTTGGTGTAAAACGTACCAAGGTAATACTGAGTCTTTGGGTGTCCTTGCTCAGCCGCTTTAGTGTACCAAAAAATGGCTTTTTCAATATTCTGTTCAACGCCTTCGCCTTGTCTATAACAGATTCCTAAATTGCATTGTGCATCGGCATATCCTTGCTCAGCCGCCTTAGTGTACCAAGAAAACGCTTTTTCGTGATTGATCATTACTCCTAAACCTTCATCATAGCAACAGCCTAAAGTGTATTGAGCTTCTGCGTGTCCTTGCTCAGCTGCCTTAGTGTATAGCTCTATAGCCTTTAGCTCATCTTTCTTTACACTTAAGCCATACATGTAGCATTTTCCTAAATGATACTGTCCATCAGCATGTTTTTGTTCAGCAGCTTTTGTGTATAGTTCTACTGCTTTGTTGATATCTTTTTCTACGACAATACCATGTTCATAACATACTCCTAATTTATTTTGACAGTTTGCGATTCCGTGTTCGGCAGCTTTAATACAGTAATTGACTGCTCTAATAGTGTCTTTTTCAGTGCCTAATCCCATGAAACAGATTTTTGATGCTAATGAGAGTGCATCAATATCGCCTTGTTCGGCTGCCTTAAAGAACCAATAGGCCATTTTCTCATGGCTCTTTTTTACTCCCCAACCTTTTAAATAGCACAATCCTAAAAAGTATTGTGCATTAGCATCGCCTTCTTCAGCTCCTTGTTGGAAATAATTTGTGGCTATAATGTAATTTTTTTCATCAAAGTATTTTTTCCCTTTTTCATAGTTTGTTTGCGAAAAAATACTGTTTGAAAAGATGGTTATGAGTATAAATGTAAATAAGCGTTTCATCATTTTATTTTTGAATTTTTATGCAAAGTAAGTGAAAAATATAATATCAAACAATGATTGGATGGGGAAAATGTGATGTTTGTGGGTGCAGAATATGTACGTCGTGCCTCCGTTGTATACGTGGAAGTTATAAAAAATAAAAACTTATCTCGAATTGACATATAGGATGAAAATCTAATTGCCTGATATCAATTATTGCTCTTGTTTTGAAGAATTTCTTCATTCTTGAATTTACGATTATCCCTTTGTGGAAATACGATAAGTCTTGTGTGCATGAATGCATACGCAATTGTCCTATAAATCATGGTGGAAATTGGCATTTTTTTGTACGCGTAGAAAAAAATTTTTGTACGCGTACAAAAAAGATTTTTATCGTGATGCAGGTAATTTTTATTCGTGAACAAAATTTGACTTTCTCGTGAATCACGATTTTTTGTGCCTTGTAAATTACGATAAGCTACCACGAAAAGCCGCGAAATGGAATCGTACAAAAAGGACAAACGTATGATTTTGTAACTCATTGCTTTTTTAAGAAGTCGTATTTCATTACTTTTTAATTCAATTACTGACTAAGTATTGACTTACATGAGACTAAGTATTGACTCTTGGCATGAATAGAATAAACATTATGACTACGGGTCGTAAAGTCACGATTTTGGAAAAACAACGTGAGAAAAACAAGAAAACAGCATAAATCTTTTTTCTTATAAAAGAAGTGTTATTTATTTTTGCTACCTTTGCACCCAAATGTTTAAAAATTAAATAAGATGGAACAGAAGAATTTCAAAAGAACAACTGTAACTTCGGCTCTACCATACGCCAACGGACCAGTTCACATCGGTCACCTCGCAGGTGTCTATGTGCCAGCTGATATCTATGTCCGTTACCTCCGTCTCAAAGGCAGGGACGTACTCTTCGTAGGTGGTTCCGACGAGCATGGTGTGCCTGTAACTATCCGTGCCAAGAAGGAAGGTTGTACAGTTCAGGATGTCGTTGACCGTTATCACGGTATCATCAAGAAGTCATTCGAGGACTTCGGTATTTCATTTGACGTTTATAGTCGTACTACTTCAGATATTCACCATAAGTTTGCTTCTGACTTCTTCAAGAAACTCTATGATGAGGGTAAGTTCATCGAGCAGACTTCGGAGCAGTTCTATGACGAGGAGACTAAGCAGTTCCTGACTGACCGTAACATCAAGGGTGAGTGTCCTCGCTGTCATGCTGAGGGTGCTTATGGCGACCAGTGTGAGAAGTGTGGTGCTACTCTCTCTCCAGACGAGCTTATCAACCCTGTGAATGCCATCAATGGCAATCCTCTCGTGAAGAAGGCTACTAAGCATTGGTACCTTCCTCTCAACGACTACCAGCAGTGGCTTGAGAAGTGGATTCTCGAAGACCACACTGAGTGGCGTAGTAACGTCTATGGACAGTGTAAGTCATGGCTCGACAGCGGTCTCAAGCCACGTGCCGTTACCCGTGACCTTGACTGGGGTATCCCTGTTCCTGTGGAGGGAGCAGACGGTAAGGTGCTCTATGTATGGTTCGACGCCCCTATTGGATATATCTCTAACACCAAGGAGGTATGTGACGCTAATCCAGAGAAGTATGGCAACTGGGAACAGTGGTGGAAGGACGAGGACACTCGTCTCATTCACTTCATCGGTAAGGATAACATCGTGTTCCACTGTATCGTATTCCCTGCTATGCTCAAAGCCCATGGAGAATATATCCTTCCAGACAACGTGCCTTCAAATGAGTTCCTGAACCTTGAGGGTAACAAGATTTCAACGTCTAAGAACTATGCTGTATGGCTCAACGAGTATCTTGAGGAACTTCCAAACCGTCAGGATGAGCTTCGCTATGTTCTTACTGCCAATGCGCCTGAGACTAAGGATAACGATTTCACTTGGGCTGACTTCCAGGCTCGCTGTAACAATGAGCTTGTGGCTGTGTATGGTAACTTCGTGAACCGTGCACTCCAGCTCACTCAGAAGTACTACGACGGTATCGTTCCTGAGTGTGGTGAGCTTACTGATACTGACAAGGCAACGCTTGAGGAGTTCGTAAGCATCAAGGGTAAGGTGGAGGCTCTCCTCGAGGGCTTCAAGTTCCGTGAGGCACAGAAGGAGGCTATGAACCTTGCACGTATCGGTAACAAGTATATTGCTGACGAGGAGCCTTGGAAGGTAATCAAGACTGACCCTGAGCGCGTGAAGACTGTAATCTACATCTCTCTCCAGCTCACAGCCAACCTTGCCATTGCATTCGAGCCATTCCTCCCATTTTCTTCTGCTAAGCTTCGCAAGATGATTAACATGCCAGACGTGAACTGGGAAGACCTCGGTAACACTAATATCCTCCCTGCTGGCAAGCAGCTTGGCAAGCCTGAGTTGCTCTTCTCTAAGATTGAGGACGACGTAATCAAGTTCCAGATGGACAAGCTTGAGGCTACAATCAAGGCTAATGCTGAGGCTAACGCAGAGGCTAAGCCTGTGAAGGAGACTGTGTCATTCGACGACTTCACTAAGCTTGACATACGTGTGGCTACTGTCCTTGAGTGCGAGCGTGTTCCAAAGATGAAGAAGCTCCTCAAGTTCAAGCTTGACGACGGCACTCCAAAGGGACGCACCATCGTTAGCGGTATCAGCCAGTGGTATGAGCCAGAGCAGCTTGTAGGCAAGCAGGTTCTCTTCATCGCCAACCTTGCTCCACGTGAGTTCAAGAACGGTCTCGTGAGCGAGGGTATGATTCTCTCTGCCGAGAACTGGGACGGCTCTATCGCCGTAACAACTGTGGAGAAGCAGGTGAAGGGCGGAAGCCAGGTATGCTAACTTGCATTATTTCATAATGCAAGAGTTAAAAGTTAAAAATTAAAAGTTATAAATTGGAGATTGCTCTGAGAGCATAACAATAAAACCGTCATGACCCGGACGGCCTCCCTCCCCATAGAGGGGGAGGGTTGGGG
>R24__coassemble_1472_pt1 | contig 12383 bp, 8 predicted proteins | sample R24__metabat2_low_PE_026 | metagenome-assembled genome bin R24
TGCATTAGTCACCCTCCCCATGGGTAGGGATGTGGTGGGGCTTTCACTTCTTCTTAAGGAATGTCGTTTCCTTTATGAGTATTCTGAGTGAGAGGCATGCAGAGATGATGACTGCAATGGCATCAATGGTGTATCTCATGTACAGATTACTCTGGAAGCTTGCCCATACCACAGTGCTGAGCAGGCAGAACTGGATGACGTAGAAGTACGCCAGTCGGAAACTGAACACGAAGTGATAGCGTTGGTGGTAGATGGTGTGAATCATCAGGGCATCAATCAGTCCTGCTGTGGAGAGGGCAAAGCCTGCGCCCATGAGTCCCCATTGGATGAAGGCAAGAGGAATGATGATGGCTATGAGGACATCGTATATCAGTTCCGTAATCATGTACATCTTTGAATCGCCATGTGCAAGTGCAAGATATGCGGCAGGGAGTGTCAAAGCCTTGAAGAACATATAGAAACTTGCGCATGTGGCTATAGGTACAGCATTGGCAAATTCTGCTGAGAACAGTATCACGACGATGAGCGGAAGTACTGTGACGAAGAGCACGAGGAATGGCGAAATGAGTATTGCACACACCTCCGTCTGCTGGTTTACGGTGTCGTTCTGTCGCTTTATCTCGTCCTTGGCTGCTGACAGGCGTGGGAAATAATCGGACTCTATGGCTATGAACACGAGCTGTGCGTATGACACTGCCATGATGTAGCCTGAATTGTAGAACCCCACATCGTCCAGTCCTCCGTATCTGAGTATCAGCACACGTATTATGTAGTCGGCTCCTTGACCGAAGATGCCTGCTATGATGTAGCCAATGCCAAGTTTCAACATAGGTGTGCCGCTGTTGAACGTCTCTTTGTCCAATATTGATACGTGCCATGGAACAATCCTGCGTGTAAAGGAAATCTGTATGAGTGCCACGGCAGCGTTGGTGAGCAGGAGCGACCATACCACGCCTTTAAGCCCTATGTAATAGTAGATAGGAATACAGATGAGTAGGGTACTTACGGATGCGAGTACGGATGCTGCCGCAACGGTCTTCAGAGCCTTTGTGCCCTTGAGTATTGCAAGTTCGCCTCCTGATATGGCAAGGAACAATACTGCTGGTGCAAGTATGATGAAATATGTGGCGTTGTCATAGTTCTTGAATGTCCAGTAACATAAGATGTTGGAGAAAGCCATGCAAATAAACATTCCGAACAGTCCTACTGCAAGTGACCATGTTCGTATCACACATGCAAAATGTTCAATCTCCTTACGATTATCTGATTCGGCTATCTCTGCCATGTGTTTCACGGCACTGAAGTCAAGTCCGAAGTTGGTGGAATGGGCAATGAGCTTGAGGGCGTTGTTGAATATGTTGATGAGTCCTATGCCTTCAGGTCCAAGTAGTATAGCCACAAGTTTGTTGCGTATAAGGCTCACAAGCATCGTGATTCCTTGTACACCTCCAAACAGACCCGTGTATTTTATCACGTGGTCATAGGTTGTTTTGTTGTTGCTCATTCAGTATTGTCTTTTTCTTTTTAATAATTATAAACGCTAAAAGGCACGTGTTTATTGTGTCAATATCTGTATTTTTTTCTACCTTTGCGCCAATAACCAAAAACTAAGCATTATGACTTTATTGGAACTTGCAGAAGCACGCTTTAGTGCACGTAAATATACAGACGAGGTTGTCTCTGACGACGACCTCAGTTACATCATGCAATGTGTACGCCTTGCACCATCTGCCGTCAACCGCCAACCTTGGAAGTTTGTGGTTGTCAAGAGTGCGGAAGGTAGGAAGAAGGTACAGGCAGCTTATCAGCGTGACTGGTTCTATACCGCTCCAATGTATATCGTGGCATACAAGAATCATGCAGAAGAATGGGTACGCAAGTACGACAACAAGCCTCATGGTGATGTTGACCTTTCCATTGCTATCGAGCATCTTACGCTTGCAGCTACTGAGCGTGGACTTGGCACTTGTTGGGTGTGCGCATTCGACCCAAAGGTACTTGCTGCCGAGATTCCTCAACCAGAGGGATGGGAAGCCGTGGCAATCATTCCTCTTGGTCATATCGCTGAGGATTGCCCAAAGACAGAGAAAAATCGTAAGTCATTATCGGATATCATAGAGAATATCTGATGAAAATTCTGTTACTTGGTGATTACAGCAATGTGCATTGCACCCTTGCTGAGGGCTTGAAGGCTCTCGGCCATGAGTGCGTGGTTGCAAGTAATGGTGATTATTGGAAAAACTATCCACGTGACATCGACTTGCAACGCAAGCTGACGCCTATGGGCAATATCTGCTTCGTATGGCGACTGATGAAGGCCATGCGCTCATTCCGTGGCTACGACATTGTGCAGCTAATCAATCCTGTGTTCCTTGAGTTGAAGGCTGAGAGGATGTACTGGTTCTATGACTATCTTCGTCGTCACAACAAGCGTGTGATTCTCGGAGCGTTCGGCATGGATTACTATTGGGCACAGGTGAATACGGACGTACGTCCACTTCGCTATTCTGACTTCAACATAGGCGATACCGTCCGCATGGATGAGCCTGCTGTGTTCTATCGTGACGAGTGGATAGGTACTCCCAAGGGCGAACTTACCAAGTATGTGGCAAGGGATGTCGATTGGATTGTGGCTGGGCTTCAGGAGTATTGGGCAACATACAACGAGGTACCAGAGTTGAGGGACAAGATGTCGTTCATACCTTTTCCGATAAAGATGCCTTCTGCACCTGCGGTTGAGAGTAGGGAAGAGGGTGCTCCTGTAAGGCTGTTTATCGGTATAAGCAAGGGACGTTCAGCATATAAGGGTACGGACATCATGCTTGCTGCAGCCAAGGCTGTGCAGCAGAAATATCCTGACCGTCTTGAACTCAAAGTTGCTGAGGGCGTACCGTTTGCCCAGTACCAGCACATGATGGATACGAGCGACGCCATACTCGACCAGTTGTATTCTTATACACCTGCCATGAACTCCCTTCTTGCCATGTCAAAGGGCATCATCAACATAGGAGGGGGCGAACCTGAGAACTACGAGATACTTGGCGAGACGGAACTTCGACCTATCGTCAATGTCCTTCCTACCTTTGAAAGCTGCTTTGAAGAAATTGAAAAGCTTGTTCTTCATCCTGAACGCATCTCTGAGTTGAAGCGTCAGAGCATCGAATATGTTCGCAAGCATCATGATTATATAAAGGTAGCAAAGGAATACGAGAGGCTGTATAGGAAGACCCTCTCCCCATCCCTCCCCCTCTATGGGGAGGGTGACTGATGCACCTCATTTTTGTATCTGAACAACATTCAAGTAACAAGCAAAAAATAACATGCATTAATTTAAGCATAAATTATCACGGTAATTGGCTACGCCGAGCTAAAGGTTCGTGTAAAAACAAAAGTCGTGTTTTGTTCCAAGTTAAAAAAAAATCACTATTTTAGAAGTTAAAAATGTAGCATAATGGCTCGAGAGTTCAAATATTCAAGGGAACAAGCGTCCCGGATGGCTCTCCCCATAGAGGGGGAGATGCCCGTAGGGCAGAGAGGGTCTTCTGGGAAGGCTGGTGTGGAACTTCTCACCATCGTCATACCTGTGTTCAACCGTAAGGAATATATTAAGCGTACGCTGGACAGTATTCCAGATACCTATCGTGTCATCGTGGTGGACAACGGCAGTACTGATGGTTCGTATGATTATTGCCGTATGTACGCCTTGAATAATCATAGGAAAAATATGACTGTGGAGCGTGAGTTCACCCCTGGTGCAGCAGTAGCGAGAAATAAAGGAATGAGCCTCTGCAAGACTCCGTGGATTTATTTCTTTGACTCGGATGATGTGTTCACGGGACTTCCTGAGTCGTGGGATGAAAATCTCGACATGGTTTGCTTCCCTGTCAATATGCAAGTGGGCAGTCGTATAAAGGTGCGTGATTATGAGCCTGTGTCCACTCCACATACACACATCCTCAACTCAATGCTCGGCACTCACTCTATGTTGTTTCGTACGGAGTGGTTGAAAGGAATAGGAGGATGGAATAACGATTGCAAAATATGGATTGATTGGGAACTCGGTTTACGTGCTCTTTTGCACCATCCGAGAATGGCGTGGCTAACAGCCAAAACATATCATCTTGTACATGTTCATCCTAATAGTATCACAGGTGCGAATGTGTCAGATAAGTACAAGCAACGTTTGGCTGCATTGGCGATTGCTTTTCAGGATATCCATAAATATGGCAATGACGATACCCGATGCATGTTCGCTTTTTTCTTACGTTGCTACATTTTTGCTGGTGAACTTCTGAAAGAAGGTAATAAGCAAGCCTCGGATGAAGTGATGAAATTCATCTATGACCACTTTGACACAAATGCCATGAGCCACAAGCTTGGTCGCCTCCTTCGCTGGTATGTAAGCAAGGGTGGACGTGGAGCATGGAAAGTCGCTCTACACTTGGTTGACCGTATTTAAGGAATTCGTTGGTTTTGCCGACCAGGTTTTGTGTCGTGGTTTTGATTTGTGAAATCTTGTATTTCATAAAAAAGGGGCGGTTTGCATCATGCAAACCGTCCCTTCGTTATATTGTTGTACTATAAATGTCTTAAAAAAACTCTTGTGGCTTACTTATTGTAAGTGTAAGAGTCATTGTTATCGTTGTCTACGCTCTTGATCTCTGTAGCCTTCATGTTACGTGAAGTCTTGAACTCAGGCATTCCAGGAGCAGTAATTACGATAGTGAGGTCATTTTCGCTTGCCTCTTCAACGCTAAGGCCATTCTTGAGTGAGAAGTAAAGAGTTCCGTTCTTAACAGAAGCCTTAACTGACTCTGCAATAACCTTATTCTCAGATTCGACACTGAAAGAGTAGTTGTCACCCTTAACAAAACGAACGCGTGCTGGTACTGTAACGAGAGTCTCAGTGAAAGCCTCTGTTTCAACATTCTCTGCATTCATTGTAGCTGCAACCATGATTGCGCTAATCATTGTCATAATCTTTTTCATAATCCTAACCTTTCTTTTTACCTGTCCCTTGAATTAAATTCTTAGGGCATCCTTTTTAACAATCTTTTGAGCCCCCTTGCATCTTGATAGCTTTTTCTCCTTGGAGCTCTTATTTATCTCTTATTTTCTTTTGACACTGCAAAGGTACGGTGTTTTTCATTCTTTCTCCAAATTTTTTACCAAGTTTTTAAAGAAATTACTATGTTTTTATGACATAAATCAAGGATTGTGTGCGAAAACATGTCGAAAAACACTCGAAATAGCGTTTTGGAATCGCACACAGTGTGGTAAATCTATAAAGTATGAAGCCTAATTAACTTCGTTGAATCCTTAGAAATTCAAGATTGAGTACGCTCAGCCATTCCTCATTCCTCATTCCACATTCCTCATTATAACTATTGTGCGTGTCATTTTTTCTCCGTATATTTGCAAGGAATTTTACTAACATCTACAATGCGAAAAATATTTATCTTATCATTTGCCATGTTGGCTTCGCTGATGGCGAGGGCAGACGAGGTGGAGGTCAAGTCGTTCAATTATGCAGGACCATACGTAGTCAAGTCACCTGTACAGATGGACAGCACTGATGTGTATGCTAAGGAGTATGCAAAGCATTCATTGCTGGATTGCAACGTGGCTCTGTCAGTCGTGGAAGTCGGTAGGGAAATCCCTGCAGGTGCCTTGCCTGGCTGTGAAACGTCCGAGGCACTTCATCTGTTGGGATTCACAGTTACGAATCGTGCCTACACCAATGCTATCATCACAGTTGAAGGCGTGAAGAGCTACAAGGTGTATGTGGATGACAAGCAGGTGAACGGTGGAAGCGCTACGCTCCTTCCGTCCGTGCATAAGGTAGTGATTAAGTATCTCAGCAAACCAGAAGCTAATGATACGGCTACTGTGAAGGTAGATGCTGGCGATGCCGTCGTTGCACCGATGACAGCAGGTGTGAAGCACCCTTATTCGCTAGGCGATGTGTTGAACTCACGCAACTGTTCGGGTGTGTCAATTTCAGCAGGTGGTCGTTACCTCCTTTATCATACAAGCGAGACGTTGGCTGATGGCGGAACTCAGCGCAATTCCTTTATCAAGGACCTACAGACGGGTGCTACGATGGATGCAGGCAAGGCTTATCGGTGGATGCCCAAAGGCGACTGCTACTATTATATAAGAAAGAACAACGGTTACGGCTACTCACTCGTGGTCGTTGACCCAAAGACAAACAAGGAGACTGTGCTGGCACACACTCTGCCAACGAACAGTATCTCCATGTCGCCAACGGAGGACTTCGTGATTTATTCGGAGAAGCAGGAAGGTCCAAAGGAAAAGAAGGAGGTATTTGAGGTCATTGAGCCAGACGACCGTCAGCCGGGGTGGCGCAATCGCTACAATTTGTATAAGTATGACTTCGCATCGGGTCTTACTCAGCAACTGACGTTCGGTCATCATAATGTGTATCTTTCAGACATAAGTCAGGATGGCAAATACATTCTTGTGTCGAAATCTGAGTCGCGTCTTTCAGCCCGTCCGACTACTGTGATGAGCATCTATCGTATCAACCTCGATACATATGCCGTGGACACCATCGTATCTCGTGACGGATTCGTGAGTGACGCTTCGTTCTCGCCGGACGGACGGCAGGTACTTGTCAAGGGTACTCCAGAGGCTTTCGAAGGAATTGGTAAGAATGTGGCAGAAGGACAGATACCAAGCGCCTACGACTATCAGTTGTTCATCTCACCTGTGATTGGTGGGCAGGCAGACTTCACTCCTAAGAACTGGAAGGCTGTGACACGTGACTTCGACCCAAGCGTTGAGAATTGTGAATGGTCGCCATCTGACGGCATGATTTATTTCACTGCTGAGGACAAGGATTTCATCAACCTCTTCCGACTCAACCCAACTACAGGCAAGATTGTTAGACTTGATACGGGTGTTGAACTTACAAATCGTATTTCAAAGGCAACGAGCGGTAATGTCATCGCTTACTGTGGTCAGGGCGCATCATACGGCGACCGTGTCTTTGTGATGAACACCAAGACATTGAAACGCACGCTCATTGAGGATATCGACGAGACGCACATGGCAAGCGTGAGCCTCGGAAAGTGCGAGGCTTGGAGTTATATCAACGAGGATGGTGACACGGTTTCATGTCGTTACTATCTACCATACGACTTCGATGCAAGCAAGTCATATCCGATGATTGTTAACTACTACGGTGGTTGTTCGCCAACTTCACGCAACTTCGGAAGCCGTTACCCACAGCATGCCTATGCTTCACTTGGCTATGTGGTGCTTGTCATCAATCCACGTGGTGCGACCGGCTTTGGACAGAAATGGGCGGCTGCTCATGTCAATACCGCAGGTAAAGGTGTGGCGGAGGATATAATAGGTGCAACGAAGACATTCTGCAAGGAGCACTCATTTGTCAATGCAAAGAAGATTGGATGTATCGGAGCAAGCTATGGTGGATTTATGACTCAGTACCTCCAGACGGTGACAGACATCTTTGCTGCAGCCGTAAGCCACGCAGGTATCTCGGACCACACAAGTTACTGGGGCGAGGGCTACTGGGGCTATTCATATTCAGAGGTGTCAATGGCAAACAGCTATCCTTGGACGCGCAAGGACCTCTATGTTGATCAGTCGCCTCTCTTCAATGCCGACAAGGTACACACGCCTTTGCTCTTCGTTCACGGCACAGCTGACACCAATGTGCCTGTGGGCGAATCAATACAGATGTACACGGCTCTCAAGCTTCTCGGTCGTCCTACAGCCATGGTACTTGTTGATGGCGAGAATCATTGGATAATGGACACAAAGAAGCGCATACAGTGGCAGAACACAATTTGGGCATGGTTTGCCAAGTACCTCCAGGATGATAGCTCATGGTGGGAAAGCATGTACAGCCACAAGGAGTTGTAAGTGTAACCTCAAACAAAAGAACCAAAACATTACAAAATACTTAATACTAAAAACCTAACTTTCGTAGAGGGTGTGCCAAGTGATTGGTGCACCCTCAATTATTTATAGACAATAAGTATTCTTCTGTCAGACCGTCCTATTATATATAGGTGTGATTTAGTATGCATATCCTTACGCTTTAATTTGTCATTTAACAGTGTTTAATCAGTGTTTAATCGGTGATTAAACACTGTTAAATGCTTGTGGATAGTGTTCAAACATATAGTACATTACTCGAACATGACAGGACAATAAGCACAACTATTCACATAATCATAGCAGATAAGAAATGGAGGTTGCAGAGATTCCCGACAAAAGACTACCATTAATTTTACTGCTCATGGCGGATAATTCTTTCACTTATCCTCATGAATTGTTTTGTTGATCTGCAAGAATAGAGTAAATCACGCCGTGGTACGACTGTACCGCAGCGTAATTTCAAGAATTGTTGGGCGTGAGCGAAAGAATTCATCTGCGTGAGTGAAAGAATTCATCGTAGATAAAGAGAAAATCATCGCCATCAGATGTATTCAACTTGTACGGTTAGAGATTTATTAACAAAATGCATAGGGGACAAAAGATACCTAAAAGGATAATAGTTGCCAGCAAAAACAAATTTAAATATCCAATTTTGAAACTTCGTGCGCAACTTGCGCAGATGCGCAGGTCTGCGATAGAAACATACAAAAATGACTATAATTGATATTCAACAAGATAATATTTACATCGTTTCTTACGAGGGGTTGCGCATCTGCGCAAGTTGCGCAAAGTATCAATCATAGCATAAGTTATAAAAAGATAATACTTACACATCGCAAATACTATGTTTACAACCAATAAATATAGTGCTTATGATACAGAAAAAGTTTCCAGAACATCGAGAGACGACGTTCTGGAAGCTTAATATTTATATTTCTAATATGATTAGAGTTCTGCGAGTTCTACTACCTTGTCAACGGCTGCCTTGAGACCATCAACATTCTTACCACCTGCTGTGGCGAAGTGAGCCTGACCGCCACCGCCACCTTGCATGAGCTTGGCAGCGTCACGGATAATCTTACCTGCGTTCTTGCCAGCCTTAACGAGGTCGTCAGAGAATGCAACTGTAAGCGTTGGCTTTGCATCAGCTGCACTACCAATGACTACGAGGAGGTTCTCTGGGAACTGTGCACGAAGCTGGAACGCAATGTCCTTGGCGTTCTGAGCATCTACAGGTGCTACGCCTGCAACGACCTTGACACCGTTGATGTCCTTGGCATTGGCAACAAGCTCCTTCTTTGTCTCCTGAGCCTTGGCTGCCTTGAACTGGTCAACCTGCTCCTGAAGTTCCTTGTTGTCAGCAATAGCCTTCTTGACAACGTCGATGAGGTTTGGAGCATTGTTAAGGAGACCGCGGAGGTCATTGACCAAATCCTGAGTCTTGTCAAGCATGTCCTCTACAGCCTTACCTGTGATTGCCTCAATACGACGAACACCTGCAGCGATAGAGCTTTCAGAGATGATGCGTACCATTCCGAGGTTACCTGTTGCGCTTGCGTGGCAACCACCACAGAACTCAACTGATGAGCCGAACTTAACGACACGAACCTTGTCGCCGTACTTCTCGCCGAAGAGGGCGATGGCACCAAGCTTCTTTGCCTCCTCTATTGGGTAGTCACGATATTCCTCAAGTGGAATATTCTGACGAATCTTGTCATTTACGATGTGCTCAACCTCACGGAGCTGCTCTGGAGTAACCTTCTCGAAGTGTGAGAAGTCGAAGCGCAAAGACTCTGCTGTTACGAGTGAACCCTTCTGCTCTACGTGTGTACCGAGTACCTCACGGAGTGCCTCGTCAAGGAGGTGAGTACATGTGTGGTTAGCCTCAATGGCACGACGACGCTCAACGTCAACACAAGCCATGAACTCTGCCTGTGGGTCTTCTGGGAGCTTGTCAACGATGTGGATAGCCACGCCGTTCTCCTTCTTTGTGTCGAGCACTGTGATTGTCTCGTTCTCTGAAACGAGCACACCAGTGTCACCGACCTCACCACCCATCTCGCCGTAGAATGGAGTCTTGTCGAGAATCATCTCATAAGCCACGCCCTTCTTCTGCTTTACCTCACGGTACTTGACGATGTGACAAGTGTATTCTGTATAGTCGTAGCCTACGAACTCGCTCTCTGCATCGTTGATAACGTGCCAGTCGCCGAGCTGAACCTCGTTTGCACCACGTGCACGATCCTTCTGCTCCTTCATGCAAGCCTCGAAGCCCTTCTCGTCAACAGTCATACCCTGCTCACGGCAGATAAGCTCTGTGAGGTCGAGTGGGAATCCGAATGTATCGAAGAGTGTGAATGCCTTTGAGCCTTCAATCTCTGTCTTGCCTGCTGCCTTTGTCTCGTCGATGACTCCCTGAAGAAGCTTGATACCGTTCTCAAGAGTACGGAGGAAGCTTGACTCCTCTTCCTGCATCACCTTCATCACGAGCTTCTGCTGTGCTGGAAGTTCTGGGAATGCATCGCCCATCTCAGCTACGAGAGTTGGAACGAGCTTATAGATGAATGCCTCCTTCTGTCCGAGGAATGTGTAGCCGTAACGAACGGCACGACGGAGAATACGGCGGATAACGTAACCAGCCTTAGCATTAGATGGGAGCTGACCGTCGGCAATGGCGAATGCGATTGCACGGAGGTGGTCAACGATTACGCGGAGAGCGATGTCCTGCTTCTCATCCTCGCCATACTTGACGCCAGCCATGTCTGCCATGACCTTGATAAGTGGCTGGAACACGTCTGTATCATAGTTTGAAGTCTTACCCTGAAGAGTACGTACGAGACGTTCAAATCCCATACCTGTGTCGATAACCTTTGCTGGAAGACCTTCGAGTGAGCCGTCAGCCTTACGGTTGAACTGCATGAACACGAGGTTCCATATCTCGATTACCTGTGGGTGATCCTTATTCACGAGTTCGCGTCCAGGAATCTTAGCCTTCTCCTCTGCCGAACGTGAGTCAACGTGAAGCTCAGAGCAAGGACCGCAAGGACCTGTGTCGCCCATCTCCCAGAAGTTATCGTGCTTGTTACCGTTGATGATGTGATCCTTTGGAAGGAACTGCTCCCAGATGCTTGCAGCCTCATCATCACGTGCGAGTCCCTCCTCAGGTGAGCCCTCGAACACAGTGGCGTAGAGGTCAGCTGGGTCAATCTTGAGAACGTCAACGATGTACTCCCACGCCCAAGAGATGGCTTCCTTCTTGAAGTAGTCACCGAAAGACCAGTTGCCGAGCATCTCGAACATAGTGTGGTGATAAGTGTCGTGACCTACTTCCTCGAGGTCGTTGTGCTTACCGCTCACACGGAGACACTTCTGTGTATCTGCCTGACGGCGGCACTTAGGAGTAGCATTACCAAGGATGATGTCCTTGAACTGATTCATACCTGCATTGGTAAACATCAGCGTTGGGTCGTCCTTCACGACCATAGGAGCTGACGGAACAATGAGGTGTCCCTTGCTTTCAAAGAATGACTTGAAAGACTCGCGAATTTCTTTAGCTGTCATAATCTTGTGAATGAAGAATGAAGAATAAAGAATGAAGAATAATTTTCCCTCAAATGGGGAAAGAACGTCAGATGAAGAACATCTGCCAACAATCATTCCAAGCACCCTTAACCAAGCACTCTTCGTTTATTTTATTGTTATTTTTTTACGTTATTGGAAGAATGGTTTTGAAGCAACAAAGACCTGCATCACGCACATATTCTTCATTCTTCATTCTTCATTCTTCATTTTAAGCTGCAAATTTACAACTTTCTGAGCAGAAAACAAAAAGAGACCGCGAACAAATAAGAATTAACAAATAAGAATTAGCAACTAACACGCTTGTTTGCCTCATGTGTGACAATACCTGTTAGGGATATGATAAAAAAATCTCTCAGAGTTCAATCTGAGAGAAATATTATTAAATCGAATCTACAAGAGTTGAAAAACTGCCTTGAATAACAATTTTCGTGTATATTAATGCAACTGCATCATGAGTGTTTCAAGGTTCTTTCTACGTGTAGTACCCATGATAAGGAAGATGTCTATCAACCACCATACACCACAGCCACCACCAGTAATGAGCTTGGCAATGCCAAGGCCAATGTCGCCGATATAGAAACGGTCAACACCCCATCCTCCCACAAGGATAGACACAATCAACGAGATTGTCGGGTCTTTCAACTGAGACATAACCATATAGACATACGTAGGGTCTTCACACGCAAGGAGCTTCTCCCTAACCATGTCAAAACACTCAATTGGCAACTTAGAGCCATTTGACATCAGAATCTGATTTACCTGATTTGCATCCATAAAATATATGTTTTTGTTTTAGTAGTTAGCAAAGTTTTGTTTTCTTAAAATAAAAGGAAAAGGAGGGATGTATTAGGAAAATAGCTGTTCTACAC
>R24__coassemble_1532_pt1 | contig 11970 bp, 14 predicted proteins | sample R24__metabat2_low_PE_026 | metagenome-assembled genome bin R24
AAAATGCCAAATAAAAACGGGCTTTTTTTTCTGTTTTTCAAAAAAGAAATGTGATATGTAGTAATGTTGTATTGTTTTGTAATCTTAGTTTTGCATATACTGCTAACTGTACTATATTCAGTCGTGTGTGTCCCAGAATGTTTGTTTTGTTGTGTGTACTGCTGGGTAAACTGTTCCGTAAAGCAGAAGCGTTTCCCTTACCTTTCCCTTAGGTGTGCCTTAGGTGTCCCTACGGTTTGTAAGGGAAATGAAGGAAAGCATAAGGTTAACCTTAGATGCACCTAACATGAAATTCTTCCAAATTAGGAACCCCAATTTTGCATGTATAACCCCCTTTTTTTTGCAGAAAACTGAAAAAAATAATGAATATTGAAGATGTGTTGGCTTCATGGCGTTATATATTATTTTCTTTTTTTGAAAAAAACATTGGATTTTTCTTTTGTGAATAAAATAATATGGATATCTTTGCCACGTGATTATTCGATAACGGTTGACTCTAAAAAACACAGATTAGACTCGACATTGAGAGTATATCAAAAACACATTATAAATCTAAAAAACATTATTGGTTATGGCTAAATGGATTTGTCCTGTATGCGGTTACGTTCACGAGGGTGACGCCGCTCCTGAGAAGTGTCCACAGTGTAAGGTTCCAGGTTCTAAGTTTAAGAAGATGGAAGAGGGCGGTGCTCTCCAGTTTGTAACAGAGCATGAACTCGGTATCGCAAGTGCTATACCTGCTGGTGCAGATGGTGACTTTGTACGTCAGGGTCTCAAGGATCACTTCATGGGTGAGTGTACTGAGGTAGGTATGTATATCGCCATGAGTCGTCAGGCTGACCGTGAGGGTTATCCAGAGATTGCAGAGGCTTTCAAGCGTTATGCACTTGAGGAGGCAGACCATGCTGCACGCTTTGCAGAAATGCTCGGCGAAGTCGTATGGGACACTAAGACTAACGTAGAGAAGCGTATGCTTGCTGAGGAAGGTGCTTGCAAAGGTAAGATGGAGATTGCCAAGATTGCTAAGCAGCTCAACCTTGATGCCATTCACGACTCAGTACATGAGATGGCAAAGGATGAGGCACGTCACGGTGCTGGCTTCCAAGGTTTGTTTAATAGATACTTTAAATAATTCATAATTAAAAATTCATAATTCATAATGAATGGTAGAAACCATTTGATGAATTGATGACAAATAAAATAAAGAGGATGTGCCAATGACGGTACATCCTCTTTTGCGTATAATGGAATCGTTGCCCCGAAAGACATAATTTTGAATTATGCATTATGCATTATGAATTGCACAAAGTATTCGTGCACTCTTGTGTCGTCATTCAATTCTGGATGGAACGCTGTGACGAGCTGGTTGCCTTGTCGTGCAGCTACGTCCTTGCCATCCACTGTGGCGAGTATCTCCACGCCTTTGCCGTATGACTCTATATAAGGAGCACGGATGAAGGTCATGGGAAGTTGTGAGTCCTGAGTTGAGAGTTCTGAGTCGGCTGGTACATCCGTTATTCCACGGAACCAGCCCTCGTGATAGAAACTGCCGAGCTGACGACCGTAGGCATTGCGCTTGGCTGTTATGTTCATCGTGCCGAGGTGGTTGCTGTCGAGCATGATGAGTCCTGCACACGTACCGAACACGGGGAGTCCTCCTGCTATGGCATCCTTGATGGGTTCCCACAGGTCGAGGTCATGCATGATGCGAGTCATGGTGGTACTCTCGCCACCCGGAATGATGAGTCCGTCCTTCGGCTTGTCCCAGTCAGCCCTGTTCCTTATCTCGAATGTCCCTACTCCCAGTTTACTGAGCATCTGCTCGTGTTCTGCAAATGCTCCCTGAAGGGCAAGGACTGCGATTACTGGAGAATGTATATTACCATTATTTGACATACTGATATGTTTTAAGGAAACACAGAGGACACAGAGAACTCAGAGAAAGGTTATACAAGTTTTTTCAAGCCACGAATTACACGAATTGACACGAACTTTCAATTCCTCTTGTTTTATTTCACTAAGACAACACGTGTTGTCTGCGAATGACACGAATACCATCCGGCTTAATGTCGTTGTACCGGATTCGTGTTATTCGTAATTGCACAAGCAATTCTTCGTGTAATACACATGAGCAGTCAAAGCACAAAGGAAAGGTTCGTGAAAATTAGTGTAATTCGTGGTCGGCTAAAATTATAACCCACACGAATTATTATAGAGCCAGGAGAAAGATTATCTCAATTTTATCCTCCGTGTACTCTGTGGTCTCCGTGTTTCAAATTAAGATGGGGGGCATTACTTTCCTCTCTCTGCCATGAGGAGTTCTATCTCGTTCTCGTTGATACCTACCATGGCTTCGCCAAGGTCTTCGCTGAGTTCTGCAATAATCTTTGGATTGTCGTAGTTCGTAACGGCCTTGACGATGGCTTGGGCACGCTTTACTGGGTCACCACTCTTGAAGATACCGCTACCGACAAACACACCTTCTGCTCCGAGTTGCATCATGAGGGCAGCATCGGCAGGTGTAGCCACACCGCCTGCAGCGAAGTTGACTACAGGCAACTTGCCATTATAATGAACGTACTGCACGAGGTCGAATGGTACGCGGAGCTGCTTTGCTGCCTCATAAAGCTCGTCAGCATTGAGCGAAGTGAGGCGGCGAATCTCTGACTGCATCATACGCATGTGACGAACAGCCTGAATGACATCACCTGTTCCCGGCTCACCCTTGGTACGAATCATCGTTGCACCTTCGTTGATACGACGGAGTGCCTCACCGAGGTCCTTTGCACCGCACACAAAAGGAACATTGAACTTACGCTTGTCGATATGGTAAACATCGTCAGCAGGTGAGAGAACCTCACTCTCGTCGATGTAGTCAATCTCTATGGCCTCAAGAATCTGTGCCTCCACGAAGTGACCGATACGGCACTTTGCCATGACTGGTATGCTGACTGCTTCCTGAATACCCTTAATCATCTTAGGGTCGCTCATACGGCTAACACCGCCAGCTGCACGAATATCGGCAGGGATACGTTCAAGTGCCATTACTGCACAAGCACCTGCTGCCTCTGCAATGCGTGCCTGTTCTGGTGTTGTCACGTCCATGATTACTCCGCCCTTCAGCATCTGTGCGAGGTTGCGGTTGAGTGTTTGTCTATCTTCCATATTACTTTGTTATTAATGTTTCATAAGTTTGCGACTTGTATGATTTCAACTTGTATTGCTGTTTTTGCCGCCAAGCGGCCAGTTAGAACTTAGCGAAGCGGTCTCACTGACCAACGGGAAGTAAAAACATGGGGAAAACCAAAGAAAACAAAAGAAAACCTGTTTTTTCTTGTTTTTGTTCTGTTTCTTTAAGGTTTTTCCAATTGGCACATTGTGCAAATAACCGTACAGGCCGAATATTAATTTCGCTGCAAAGTAATAAGGTTTATTTCATCTATGCAATACCCATTTCCGTGACGTGTAAGTATTGTGAACGGATATGCAAAGGATAATTGATAATTAATATGCAGAAAGAATGCAAGGGAATAAAAATCATTTTTCTTTATACAATTCGTGGCGTAACTTTGCAACAAAACATTCGTATTTATGAATAACTTCATCAAATGTCTTGTCTGAGATTGGTAGAGAATGATTTTGAATGGAGTCGATAAGTGTATCACCAGACCAGCAAGGTGATATATTTTCCTCTTCCATTCTAAACAACTTGCATTTGAGTCTTGTTTCTCCAATTTCCGTTATTGTATGTATATAGCCATCATAATAATGGCGACCAATTTCTATAGTGAAATCTCCCTCTATTAGATTTTCTTCTATAAAGGATTTGATTTCTTTGAGGAAAGATAGCATCTCTGTTCTTACATTCTGATAAGTTACAGTTGGTAGAGGAATTGCTTCTTCTGGAATATCATTGTCATATTCGCTATCATATTTCAATCCTTGTACCATATCATCACTTATACAAATACAGAGAGCTCGAATTTTGTCCTTCTTTATATCTGTGATATAGTAAAGGGTCATCGGTTCGTTAATAGATGCCCCCTGTATTAAAAAACAGTCATTCTTTCTCATAATTCCTTTTTTATATAAGCTTTACAATATCTCCATTTTCCATCACCAAATTGATGCCAATATCCATAATAAAGGTCTATGTCTTTAGGTAACAGCTGATTGATCTGTAATGCGTATTCGTATCCTTTGTTAATCCATGCATCCATACCAATAGTCGTAAATGTGGAAACGTCTGTGTATGGATCGTATTTGTCTGATTGCAAGAACCATTCCTTCAGACCGTCAATAATATCTAATAACAGTTCTTCATTACCAATGGAGATACAATCGTATTCACCAATTCCTACATCTTCATCGTCCCAGAACAAAGGCGCGAATGTGCTTTCTGCATGCATTACTATGTATTTGGGATATTCTTCCATTGTTACAATTTTAATTTGTCAATGAGTTCGGAATAATCTTTTAGCAAATTTCCTACACGATTAATTATTAGCTGTTGTGGTGTATACATCGCATCAGTCTGTCATTTTCTTGATAACACTCCAATCTGAGACTTTTTCCTCAATACTATATTTTGTGTTTACGCCAGATGAAGATTTAAGACTGACAACATCATATTTATCATATAACTCACAAAAGTATTTCTTGAATTTCTGTGTAGTATCACCAACACCATTCAAAATAATATGTTTAATCGTTGGATGTTCTTTCAAAAAAGACATTAAATCGTTTGGTTCTTCAGATTCATCCTTGATGTTTTTGTCCAGACTTCCTTTACGGTCTGCAATTTTAAGACAATCCCATAATGCTATTTTGTGTTTCAAAACAAATTCCTTATCACTTTCTCCTAGGTTTCTGTCATCATACAAAGCATCAAGTATTCTATAAAAAGCATTATTAGACTGTTGATAATATGCTTGATTGATAATGGAGTCATCACCTGGTAATGTTCCTAAAACTAACACTTTAGGATTGTCGCCACACCATGGTGAAAGTCCTTCTTTAACGTTTCCTTCAGCAATTGAAGCTTTGCTATTTATGTTTTCTTGAGACAAAGAACCACAAATATTGTTGTTCTCTTTTTTGCATAATTCATCAATAGCAGACATTATTGCAGAATTTGTCTTAAATCTCTCTCTTCCCTCATACATGTCAATAACAGCATCTATAATCGCTTTTGCGGGAGAACGATGAAATTGTCCATTTACATATGGCTTTAGATCTTCTGTTTTATGATAATCACCTTTTCTATATGCCTCGTAAAGTTTACTAACACTTATGTTAAAACTTCCTTTACTATCTTTTATACCACCTATATTGTCACCTGACATACGTACATGACTATAAGTAGCTCCCCTAGACTTACTTTTAATTTCCTTGGGTAGTTTTCTACAATTTTCAAAAAATTCTTCTTTTGTCATCATACTTTATTCTGATTTTAGGTTGTTTATCATTGTATGTGCAAATATACATATTTCGTTCATTTTTTCAAAAAACAAGAACCTTTCATTTATATCGCCGACAAAATTTGTTTTGTTCCCGATGAAAAGTTTGCTTTACGCACATCAAAAATCACGTTAATGTGCAACAATTCTTAATTCAACACTATAGAATACATATTCACCAACGTAGAATATATATTTGCCGACGCTGAATATGTATTCACAGAAGGTGAATAAAGAATTATTACACGTCAAAAGACTTTTTCATGCATGTAATCAAAAGTTTTTCTGCCCATTATATTTGTTTTTGATGGTGAACATAAATCTACATAATCTGGCAATAAAAAAGAGCACATGAAAAACTGTCTTGCTTTATGCTTCGTTCGAGTATTGTCCGATTACTGTTCGAGCACCATTTTTACCGTCGTTTATCAGGTATTTAATAGACGTTAAACGACTATTAAATGGTTGTTTCTGTATAAAAAGACAGGACATTTCCGACAGATGCGGAAATGTCCTGATATGCGTTTAATATGCAAAATGTAGTTATGCACTTCCATGAGCCTGGAAACACAAGACCTTTTTACTTGTCAAGTCTATATATGCTCTTCCATAATACTCTCCACCATCATGTACGTGCATTTCATTTAAGAAGCAATCAAGATAATAATCTTCTTTATCATCACTGAAATTAAAATGTTTTTTATCATTATATGTTAAAGACACATAAACAATGATATGTCCTTCTTTATTTATGTATGCAGCATACTGGCGAATATACCAATTCAAAGGAAAGAGACGAGCTACATTACATTCGTACGAAACAGAATCCCTATCCGCACACATACGCATAAGGTCAAGTACTTGTGCCAAATCATCTTTAGAGAGTTCATACCCTTTCACGCAATCTTTATACCAGTCTTTCAAAGTGTAGTATGACCCCACCTCATTCATTACATAATCAAGAGAATCCTCTGGCATGAGCCAGTCGTTATTTCTCTTATACTTGTCATACTTACTCCTACTTAGACTAACCTTGTCTTTTATATCTATTAGATTCTTAAATGTTATTGTGCTATCGGTATATTCTTCAATGATAAGTGTTGTTGAGTTATTGTTTACATCTGTCATAATCAAAGAATCACCGGATAAAGTGAATGTATGAAATACACTGTCATTACAATTACCATAATAGTGTGTACCTTTTTCTCTTGACCAATAATAACTGTAAAAAGCCTTGTTGTCTTGTCTTAACTCGAGTCTGACGAGAAATCCAGATGTAGTATCATCATATTCCCATAGTCCATACAGACTATCAATCGTGTATGACAGCCTAGAGGATTCATCACAAGAAGTGAACAAAACATTTGAAAGGAAAGCAAATGCCATGAAACAAACAAGTATGCAACTTGAAAGTTTATGTCCTGATGATATTTTATGTGTATTCATATTTGTTATTATTTTATCTGAAAACAAAGGTACACAATTTATTTCAATACCAACACATAAATCTATTATGAATTGTGAATTATGAATTGTGAATTCTCTTTAACCAATAAATTTGCGTACCTTTGCACCCAAATTCAAAGAAATATGGCAATAGAACAAGCAATATTCCGTCGTGCCGAGTTGCTGCTCGGCAATGAGACAATGGAACAGATAGCCGGCAAGAAAGTAATAATCTTCGGTGTGGGAGGCGTAGGTTCATGGTGTGCCGAAAGTCTGGTGCGTAGCGGTATTAGAAAGATAACTATCGTGGATAGCGACCGTGTGTGCATCACCAACATCAACCGTCAGTTGATGGCTACAACCAAAACAATAGGACAAGTGAAGGTGAATGCTCTTCGTGAACGTCTGCTCACTCTTAATCCTTCGGCAGAGATTACAGCTCTCCAGAAGATATTCACACAGGAGACGGCAGAGGAGTTCGACCTCGACAGCTACGACTACATCATTGATGCCATCGACTCGCTGAAGGACAAGGCATTGCTTATTCTCATGGCTTGCAAGACCAAGGCACGCCTCTTCTCCTCCATGGGTGCAGCACTCAAGATGGACCCTACACGCATCAAGGTGGCAGAGTTCTGGAAGGTACAGGGCGACCCACTCGCTCGTGCCCTTCGCAAGAAGTTCAAGTCATCAGGCGAGTTTCCTAAACACAAGTTCCAGTGCGTATATAGCGATGAGCTGTTGAAGAACCTCGGACATAACGCCACATGTGGCACGGAACAGTGTATGTGTCCTAAGGCACAGTCAGGTCCTGGCGACCCTTCACTCCTCAATCATGAATGGTGCTCGTCAAAGGCTCAGATAAACGGAACGGTAGCCCACATCACCGCCATCTTCGGCTTCATGCTCGCCGGACTGGTGATGGAAGACATCGCAGTCAAGGCTGGAGAATAAGACTAAGACATTATAACAAAACACAGAGAACACAGAGTTCTCAGAGGATTAAATTTCATTGTCGTTAATGAAAATATCTGAGCACTCTGTGTTTATCATTTCATAAGTAGCCATCCTTTCCCCACACACGGGGAAGCCAGGGGGCTTAATCCTCAGTGTATTCAAGTATGTCGCCAGGCTGACAGTCGAGTGCCTTGCATATTGCATCGAGTGTGCTGAATCTTATAGCCTTTGCCTTACCAGTCTTTAATACGGAAAGGTTGGCAGCTGTAATTCCTATCTTCTCGGCAAGCTCGTTGGATGACATCTTGCGTTTTGCCATCATTACATCTACGTTTACTATTATACTCATTGTCTCATTTTATTAAATTGTCAAATCCTGTTCTTCTTGGAGTGTACGTGCCATCTTAAACACTTGTGCTCCGATAAGCAATATTAACCCGATGTAAATGCCAGTGAAACTGTTTTCTGGCAGTAATTTGTGATAGTATCCTTCGATATCAACTTGTTTACATGCTTCGATGTGCATTATGATATGGTATAAGATAAAACACATATTGATGATTATGCTGACGAAACCTATTCGGTTTAATCTTTTCTCAAACTTATTATTGAAGATGTCTTTCTTCCCGATACTGATAAGTGTAAGTATGGCATTAATTATTAGTAAAATGCCACCAAAAGTCGCGAGAAAGGCAGAAACAATCATTGCTACATTTGTTTGAGTGCATGAAGCATCTGTTTCAACAATCAAGTTTTTTCTGTATATTTTTATGTCTTTGTTTGTTTTTTTGTTGTGTATTACGTAGACATTAGAACTTTTTAATTCCAAAGTCATATCTTCACTTGAATGTCCATTTTCTTCAGTGTTCCTCATTTCGTCTTGATAGCCTCTTTTTACTTCACTTGCGGCATTGAACACATCAAAACTGAATGTAGCGACAAATACTACGGCAAATATAATGCAGTAGAGATATACTCTATTTTTCATATTCGTATTGTTTTTATTGTTATTAGTCAGTCAATTGTTTATATTGTCAGTTCCTGTTCCTCTTTCAGTTTGCGCGCCATACGGAACACTTCCGACAGGATAAGAAGTATGAATCCGATGTAAAGCAAAGACTTGCCATCGTTGTATCCACTATTGTTTATACAGAACCCCTCAATATCCACGGTACTGTTTGCTTTGTTTACAATCAACACTTCGTAGATGTAATTCAATACATACATGACAATCTGGATTATACCAAGTATGCGTACCCTGTTTTCTGTCTTACTGTCAAATACATTATCTTTATATACGCTGATAAATAATTTGATGAATATTATTATTGCATATATTGGGATGAATACAAGTAACAATGAAAGTAAAATATCTAATGACGCATAGTCACTCTGTATTTTTACTTCAAAGGAATCGCTTTTCACTGGCAACATTGTTCCGCTTTTCTTATTATAGACACTATCGTTGGTAACGCTTGTGTTTGCCTCTGTCATGGTATATGGTACATTGTCAGAGAAACCAGAGTGTTCGCACCCCGCCTTATAGCCTTCATTGAATTGTTCCTGATGTTCTACGTCGCTCAAGTCAAAAGTAATGCAACAATTGCATACATATACCAATGCAAGCAAGACGCAGTAGATTGTAAATTCCGTTTTCATTTTGTTTTTGTTTTGGATTGTTATTTTAATGAGTTTTAATAATGATTTATCGTAAAACGATATGCAAATGTATGAAGAATATTTTAATCAATAAATGTTTCTTGGAAAATATTTATTGTTTTACGATAAATTTATTGTGTTTTACGTGTTTTGGTGCTTATTTGTCCTTTCAAAATTAAAAAAGTGGCTTATACATCAAATGTGTAAGCCACTTTTTTCTTTCCTTATTTTATCTTTCTAAAGTTTGTTGGCGTTGTGCCTGTCAGTTTCTTGAAGAAGTTGGTGAGGTGTGCTTGTGATGAGAATTCGAGGGTGTAGGCAATCTCTTGTATTGTCTTGTCTGTATGAAGCAATTCCTTGATACGGGCGAGAAGTGTGTTGTCAATGATGGCTTTTGGCGACTGGTTGGCTACCTTACGCGTTACCTGAGAGAGGTAACGTGCTGATACGTTGAGTGCATTGGCGTAGTAGATGACATCATGACTATTCTTACACTCTGTGTCCTGCATAGCTACAAAGTCACGGTAGAGCGATAGACAACGACCAGTAAGTTCAGTATTCACCTCAGGAGGAAGTATAAAGCGTGCCTTCTTCTCGGCTTCCTCTATTGTCATGCCCTGACTGAGATACACGGCAATGGTAGAACACAGTTCGTTGCATCGTCCGTGGTTGTCGTCAGCCTCTATGACGTGCGAAGCAGAGAAGTGGGCGGCATCACGCTTACGTACCACGATGGCAGAGCATAGCGGAATAAGTTCGTGCTGAATCTTGTGGATTAACTCGTCGTCGAGCAACTGTTCCTCGCGGCTGGATGAAACGACAGGAGAGAACAGAACCCACTGCGGAGCATAACGCTTGATGCATCGGGTGATGGCAGACAATGTATAGACATTGCGAATCATTCCAATCTTCACCACGCAAGGCACGATATCATCAGCCACGGCATCAATCTGACGTTCTATCACCTCGGCAGGAATGTCGTAGAACTCCTGAATTCCGAGCGTATTCTGCATAGTGAGGGTAGTGACGACCGAAAGGGCATTGCCACCAAGACCTGATATTGTCTTGATGTCAGCCTGAATACCGGCACCGCCAGTACTGTCCGAACCTGTTATTGTTAGGATTGCGTTCATATCTGCAAAGTAACTACATTTTACTGAAAGAACGAGCGTTTTCTTCTCCTTTTTGCAAAGCTCTCTTACGTTTTTGCAAATATTATGATGTGTATGGCATCAATAAATCCTTATTGTGTCTTGGCGTTTCTATAGATTTGTTTTATCTTTGCGGAAACAAAAAAAGAAACTATGAATCCAACAGGTTTAATGTCAAACAATGGATATTATGCTCCATCTAATCATTATATAAATGTAGAATATATATGTTGAGGAATGTTAAGTTTTTATTGGTTATGTCATTTATGGCTATCAGCAATGTCATTTATGCGCAGAACTACAATGATAGTATTGTGGTTGAGGATTCTTTATGTAAGATTATGCTTACAAGCAATATGGATTCTGTAAAGACGTGTTCATGTAGAATTCAGAAGGATGCTGTGGTACAGAGAAGACAGTTGAATATAAATAAATCTAATATTATGAAATTTAAAAAGCCTGACCCTTATAGGGAAAAATTTAAAAATCTGCAACTAATAGAAGTAGTTAAAATTGCTGTTATGAAATAAGAGCAAAGCAGGATATTTCCAATGTGTGGAAATATCCTGCTTTTATTATGTAATATGTGTGTTGTAAGTATCATACTTACGACATGGAAACATATTACTTGCTGAGCATTTCTATCATGCTTGCGGCAGCCTTGCGACCGTCACCCATGGCGAGGATAACTGTTGCACCACCACGAACGATGTCACCACCTGCGAAGATAGTTGGGATACTTGACTGCATCTTGTCATTTACTGCGATAGTGTTCTTGCGACCGAGTTCGAGTCCTGCAACTGACTTTGGTACGAGTGGGTTAGGAGAAACACCTACTGCCACGATAGCCATGTCGATGTCGATAGTTTCAATCTTACCCTCTACTGGTACTGGTGAACGACGACCTGATGCGTCTGGTTCACCAAGTTCCATAACCTGAAGTTTAACCTGCTTTACGTTACCCTTCTCGTCAGCGATGTACTCGATAGGGTTGTGGAGTGTGAGAAACTCGATTCCTTCTTCCTTAGCATGCTTTACTTCCTCAAGACGTGCTGGCATTTCAGCTTCTGAACGACGGTAAGCGATGAATACACGCTCTGCACCGAGACGCTTAGCAGTACGGCAAGAGTCCATTGCTGTATTGCCACCACCAACGACCATCACACTTTTAGCCTTGATGATAGGAGTGTCTGTTGCTGGGTTTGAAGCATCCATAAGGTTCACACGAGTGAGGTACTCGTTAGATGACATGATACCGACTGAGTTCTCGCCAGGAATACCCATGAAGTTAGGGAGTC
>R24__coassemble_1544_pt1 | contig 11860 bp, 10 predicted proteins | sample R24__metabat2_low_PE_026 | metagenome-assembled genome bin R24
CACCACGGTCAACTCAAGCGTGCTGTTGACCGTGGTGTCAGGGTAGAGATTATTCTCTCTGAGAAGGGTGATATTCCGATGACTCCTCAGGCTTCGCACTATGTGGGTAACAATCTGATGAAGCGTGGGGCTGTGGTCTATCTCTTCCGTGGGGGATTTCATCACACCAAGATGATGATTGTGGATGACGTATGCTGTACGGTAGGCTCTGCCAATCTTGATGCACGCAGTCTCCGTTGCGACTATGAGATAAATGCTCTCATCCTTGATAAGGAGGTGACACAGGAACTGGTCGGCCACTTTGAACGACAGAAGAAGAGTTCATACCTCATGTATCGTGGATGGTACTCTCGCCAGAGCATAAAGAACCGTTTCTCAGGCTGGCTTGGCAACCTGCTCACTCCGGTGTTGTAGGATTGCCCACTCACCACTTCAATGTGGAAGGGGAGAGATTACTGTAGCTTGTAATAATCAAACAAGATTTTTTATAAAGATGACTATATGAAAAAAGTATTGTTCGCTTTATCGTTGATGTTATCACTCACACTCATGGCTCAACAGCAGCCAAAGCGTGAGTTCCGTGGCGCATGGATTCAATGTGTCAATGGTCAGTTCATTGGCAAGACACCGAGCCAGATACGCCTATATCTTGGTACGCAGCTTGACGACCTCGCTTCGGCAGGTATTAATGCTATATTCTTTCAGGTGCGTCCAGAGGGTGATGCGCTCTACAAGTCGCAGTTTGAACCTTGGAGCCGTTACCTCATGGGTGAGCAGGGCGTAGCTCCTGCCGATGGTTGGGACCCACTTGAGTGGATGGTGAAGCAATGTCATGAGCGTGGCATGGAGTGTCACGCCTGGATAAACCCTTATCGTGCCAAGACTAAGGGAACGACAGAACTGCATCCTTCGCATCAGGTCATCAAACATCCTGAACGTGTGTTCGACTATGACGGGTTGAAGATTTTCAATCCTGCTATCGAGGCAAACCGTCTCTACACCTGCATGGTGGTGGAGGACATCATACGCAATTACGACGTGGACGGTATCCACATGGATGACTATTTCTATCCTTATCCTGTGGAAGGTGTGGAGATACCTGACGAGAACTATTTCAATAGAAATCCTCGTGGCTTCAACAATATAGAGGACTGGCGACGTGATAACGTGAATATGCTTATCCGCAATCTCCACGACATGATACGTGAGATTAAACCTTGGGTTAAGTTTGGCGTGTCTCCGTTCGGCATTTATCGCAATTCGCCTACGGGTGAAAATTGTCGTGAGGGTAGTGCTACGGCGGGACTCCAGAATTATGACCAGTTGTATGCGGATGTCATCCTTTGGCAAAAGGAAGGATGGGTTGACTACACCGTGCCTCAGATATACTGGAACGTGGGAACAAGCGTTGCTGACTATGAGGTGTTGTGCCATTGGTGGAACGACTATTGCAACGATCGTCCACTCTTCATCGGACAGGACGTTGACCGTACCGTAGCTGGTGTTGACCCTAACGATTCCACACGCAACCAACAATGTCTCAAACTTGACATACAGCGTAGTCTTCCAAACGTGCAGGGCAGTTGTATGTGGTATGCGGCAGCCGTTGCTAACAATACAGGCGGTTACCGTGACGTTCTTGAGGAAGACTACCATCGTTACCCAGCCCTTCAGCCACAGATGAAGTGGTTGGACAATAAGGCACCGAAGGCACCAACGCGTCTCCGTCTTGTCGGTCACAACGGAAAGGTGTTCCTTGTATGGAATGCTCCAAAGGCAAAGAAAGAGCTTGACAAGGTCTGTCAGTTTGTTGTCTATCGTTTCCTTCGTGGTGAGAAGGTAGATATTAGCGACCCTTCCCATATCATTGAAATCACGCCACGTGACCTCGATGCTCGTGGTGGCACATTCGTCTTAGACGGTGACCCTTATGGCGAGACATACGTCGTCACCTCCCTCGACCGTCTCGGTAACGAGTCAAAGGGAGCAAAGCTAAAAATTAAGTAGAAAATTAACAATTAATAATTTTTATACGCAATTATCCCCCAATTCTTCGTGTGGAGATTTGGGGGATAATGTTTGAACATGCTGTTCTCTCAATTTTAAAGTCGTCAACAACCTCAAAGATTATGTTACCTTGATGGCTTTGTGTTTTACCATCTTCCATATAATAAGCGACAACTGCAGTTGGCAATTGTCGCTTACTCCATTGGGGTCAGATTAGAGTGGCCACTTAACTTAGTTGTCAATTGACAATGATGAAGACTATTTAAGCCTGAGTTTTGTCCTCTCACCGCGGACTTCAAACTCTTGTCCCTCCATCATGCCGTAATACTCTGCGCTTTCACGTTGTGTTTCTAAGCGTGGGAAGAAATTTAGTGCATACTTCTGACGAAACATTCTAAGTCGTGATGAATAAGCATACCTTGGATTGACCTTAATTGCCATGTCCAACTTGTCTGTTGCAAGACAGCAGTGGAGCCCTAAGTTCCAGAATAGCTGATCTCTTGTTGTTCCTTTGCCGCCTGCACGTGGGGCTGTTTGGTAGATGAGATCAGACAATTCAAGGTACACCTCCGCTTCGTTTGGATTGATAGATAGTGCTTGGCTGCACAGCCTTTCTATATAGGTGCGATTACGATAGGTCTTGTTTGTTGCCTTGATACACTCAACGAGATACTTTGCCTTCATCTCGTTTGAGACCTTGCTATCGATGTACTTGTCAATATGTGGCTGAGCGGCCGTAGTGTCGGAATTAGCAAGGAGTTCAAATACGGTTCTGTCACCAAAGTCTATTGCGGTGTTGTATTCGACCACGCACTTTAGGTTCTTGGCTTTATACTTTTTCCTATACTGTGCCATTATTGCATCCTGTTCTTCCTTCGAATAACAGAAACGGTCGCCAAGCACCATGGTATCAACCCATATCTCCATGGCATATGAGGGCGAAATGCCGTCGCTACAGTGCATGGTGAAACTGTCGAGCTTGCGTGTTTTCTTTGCCTCGTCCAGCTGTTCGCGCGTCACGACTTTTCCGTCAATGAGCCACATGACTGTGTCAGTATATTCCTTTGTCTTACGCTCAATATCCTGCACTTCGCTCGCCTTCGCATCTGTGTCAAACTTGATATTAGGGAATGGACGTGCACTGTTTTCAAGTATTGGAGTCTCGTCGGTTGTAAACTCCGTAACAACATTCTCGATTGGTTCCACGAACTCAGGTGTTGCAAAAGCACACAAGGCAACAAAAGACACAGGGATGAAGTAAAGAGCCTTACCTCGCATCCATGGATTTGATTTACTTTTAATCATCATTTTAATTCTTTTTTTGATTAGACTATGATTGAAGTTGTTGGCAAAGGCATACGACGTGCCTCCCACAACCTTCCTTAGCAGCAACATTTGGTATTCGCTTGTACGCACTCCGCAGGAGAGTGCATATTGGTCAGCCTCATACTCATGCACGTCTCGGCAACTGAGACCAAGGGCATACACCACAGGATTCCACCACTGTATCATCTGAAGGAACGTTAATAGGATTAGGTCAAGCGAATGGTGATGACGGATATGCCCTATCTCATGCATGATGATTCCCTGCCCTCCATGCCTGTAGTCATCCTCACTTATGGCAATATTGTTGAACCAACTGCAAGGAGCAATATCGTTTGAATGACAATAAATCCTATACCCATCCTTTTCATCCGTCCACAGACAGCCACTCCTCAGGACAATACACATTTTCACAAATTGCCACACCCGAATGACGAGTACCGCAATCATGCCTACGATATAGACAAAGCCGACAAGCATGAACCAGGTAATTGTGATGCCTCCGTCTTCCGTATATTCAGCATCTGCAACCACGTCATCATGAATATCATCTATTGCAACGTCACGTACAACTCCCTGTTCAATAGGGATGCCGAAGTCTATCATCTGTAACTGCACATCATGCATCACTGGATGTTCATCAACGGATAATGGTGAAAAATTACAGAAAGGAAGAATAAGCGACAACAACATCATCGTTACAAGCACGCGTCTGTTGAATCCAAAGAAGTTTTCCTTGCGCAACATTATGACGTAAGGCATATATAGAAGGCAAAGTACGAATGCCGACTTAACAGCGTATATAATTAATGAAGAAAACATTTGCTATGTAAATTAAGGTTTCTAAAATCAGAATTTATCGTAAAGATGTCAGACAAAATAGATTACGTCATTTTCTTTCTGTTAGGGCTACTCTGTTTCGTTCTGCTTAATCATATCCAGCAGTTCCTTGATGTCATCTTCGGACAGGTGTTCTTCCTCCACAAAGTAGGAGAACATCGTGTGGAGATTGTCACCGAAGAAGCGTTTCTTCACATCTTTAACTGTAAGTCTGGTGTATTCTGCCTTGGTAATTTTCGGTAGATACTTGTATGTCTTGCCCTCTCCCTTGCACTTGAAGTAATCGACAAAGCCTTTCTCGTATAGCACCTTCAGGTAAGTGGATATCGTAGTGTAGGCAGGCTTCGGCTCTTCATAGTGCTCAAGTATGTCCCACACACATGCCGAATGATTGATGTCCCACAGTATGTTCATCACTTCAAATTCGACCCTTGTTAATGTTTTTTCTTTTTGTTTCATATCTTGGTTATGGGCAATTCTTTGGAGTTCATCAGAAGTACCCTTTGGTTTTCGATGACAAAGAAACAACCTTTGTCCGAGACACTCATAATCTCTATTTCTATTTTTTACGTTATTCGCTTAGTTTTAACAGTTTTTAATAGTTATAGAGCGTTTGCACCATAATTTTCTCTTATTTTTTCACTAACACCTCAACTATAATGCTTGTGTCCTCCATATTATAATAAATAGTTCTCATGGTAACCATTTCCTCCATGTTTCGAGGGTTAGGGTGAGCCTATAAAAAGTAGAGCGACAACTGCCGTTGGCAATTGTCGCTCTAATGTTATGTTGTAAGTTGTTCTTACTTCTTGAGTGGAATACCGAGTTCCTTGAAGCTATCAACGAGGATAGAAACACAGCGGTCAACCTGCTCTTTTGTGTGGGTTGCCATGAGTGCAACACGAACGAGAGTGTCCTGTGGAGCACATGCTGGTGGAACTACCGGGTTGATGAATACACCCTTCTCGAATGCAAGCTTTGTAACCTGGAATGTCTTGATTGCATCGCGTACATAGAGTGGGATGATTGGGCTTTCGCTGTCGCCAAGCTCGAAACCTGCCTGCTTGAACTGCTCAAGTGCATAGTTTGTAATCTTCCAGAGGTTTTCCTGACGCTCAGGTTCGTTCTGGAGGATGTGGAGTGCCTCAAGTGCAGCTGCTGTAGCAGCAGGAGTATTTGAAGCAGAGAAGATGTAAGTTCTTGAAGTGTGACGAATCATGTTGATTGTCTCCTTGTCTGATGCAATGAATCCTCCGATAGATGCAAGTGACTTAGAGAATGTACCCATGATAAGATCAACATCATCTGTCAAGCCGAAGTGGTCACATGTACCACGACCCTGACGGCCGAATACTCCGAGACCGTGTGCCTCGTCAACCATTACAGAAGCATTGTACTTCTTCTTGAGTTCGATAATCTGTGGAAGCTTAGCAAGGTCACCTTCCATAGAGAAGAGTCCGTCTGTTACGATGAGCTTGATAGCCTCTGGCTGGCAACGCATCAACTGGCGCTCAAGATCTTCCATATCGTTGTGCTTGTAGTGGAAGAACTGTGAGAATGAAAGACGACGTCCATCTACGATAGATGCGTGGTCGCGGTCGTCACCGATGATGTAGTCGTTACGACCAGTAAGACATGAAACAACTCCTGAATTAACTGTAAAACCTGTAGAATAAACAAGTGCTTCGTCTTTTCCGATAAATTCAGCCAACTCGTGTTCAAGTTGAACGTGGAGGTCAAGTGTACCATTGAGGAATCGAGAACCAGCACATCCTGTACCGTACTTCTGGATTGCCTTGATAGCAGCATCACAAATACGCTTGTCGTATGTGAGTCCCATGTAAGAGTTTGAACCGAACATGAGGACTTTCTTGCCGCTCATAGTCACCTCTGTGTCCTGGTGGCTGTCAATTTCTCTGAAGTAAGGATAAATACCAGCCTCCATATATTTCTGAGGCTCTCTATACTTACTTGCTCTTTCTTGTAATAAACCCATAGTCAATTTTATAACACACTTGTGTGTATATCTCGGTGCTTTTTTAGGGCAGAGATATCAATGAATAGTGTGCGTATTTTTTGATTTTTTAGTATTCAGTTTAGAATTTATATCATTTAGGCTGCAAATTTACAAAAAAATCCACTTTGAAACGCACTTGTTGTTAAAAAAAATCGTTTGGAAGTAAAAAGTATTGACTCTTTGCAATAATTGGAGTAGAAAATCGTACTTTTGCATTGCATTTTAGGTTAATTAGATTCTTGGCGTCTGTTTTCCCCCTGTTTTATATGATGGTAGTGGGGGAGGTTTGTGGATTACGTTTGATGGTTAAGGGGCTTGAGAAGAATGGTGGGGAAGAATGTTCCTCTTTTCCCATGAATACTTCCAGACTTAAAGACATAAAAATGCTTTAATCCAAGACATAAAAACTTAAGAACTCAAAAACTAAAACGTCAGACGCATTTGTGTAAGATTTTTTTATTTCTATGTTAGAAACAAAAAGAATAATATTTGTGGTCAATCCTATTTCCGGTACTACGGGAAAGAAAAGGATATTGCAACTTATAGAGAGCCGTCTTGATAAGGAGAAATATAGTTATGATATTGTTACAACAAAGTTTCAAGGTCATGCTACCGAGATAGCAAGGGCTGCTGCAAACCAAGGTGTGGACATTGTGTGTGCTATAGGTGGTGATGGAACTGTCAATGAGACAGCCCGTGCGCTTGTGCATACTGAGACGGCTCTTGCCATCATACCTTGCGGTTCGGGTAATGGTCTTGCAAGGCATCTTCATATTCCTGTTGACCCGATAGGTGCTATAAAGGTTCTTAACGAGGGTTATATTCAACCTATGGATTATGGACTTGTCAACGAACATCCTTTCTTTTGTACCTGTGGTGTGGGATTTGATGCATTCATCTCTATGCGCTTTGCTCAGGCAGGAAAGCGTGGACCACTTACATACGCAGAGAATATTCTTAAGACGGGGCTCCAGTATAATCCGGAGACATACGATGTTGAGGTGGAGGATGATGCCAAGAACAAGACTTCATATAAGGCGTTTCTCATATCATGTGCCAATGCTTGTCAGTATGGCAATAATGCTTATATTGCACCTCAGGCATCTGTGCGTGATGGTTTGCTTGACGTTACAATCATAGAGCCTTTTGGTGCTATTGATGCTCCTGCAATATCGTTCCAGTTATTCAATGGAACACTTGATAAGAATAGCCGTATCAAGACATTCCGTTGCAAGAAACTTCATATTCATCGTCAGGACAAAGGTGCAATCCATTATGATGGTGACCCGATAGTGACTGGTAAGGATATGGATGTCGAGATTGTTCCTCAAGGTATTCTTTGTGTAGCTTCTTCTTCTGAAGGTATGGTGGCTCCAGCTGAGAATATTCAGAATTTCATAGCCGAGCATTTTAATGAGATGTATCTCCGTTCAGAAGAACTTCTTCAGCGAAACCTCATAATGAAGCAACGTATTGGAAAACTCAATTCGGACATTATGCGTAAGTTGTCTGGAAAGAGGAAAGAAGAATGATTCTTGATATATTTGACATAAAAAAAGAGCAAGCCAACGTAAAGGTTGCTTGCTCTCTTTTTTTATTTCTTGTTGTTATTATTGTTATTATTCATTGGAGGTCTTCTGTTGAATCTGTGCATTGCACCCATCTGGAAAGTGTAGATGTGATGGCGAACCATGAAGACCTTTTTCCATGAGATGATTGTGTGGAACTTCTTGTAGTATGATTTTTCCAACTTGTTTATTTGGATGTCGTAGTCAAGACTCTTGTTGATGATGTCTTCATATTCTGAATCTGAAACATCCTTGTTGAAGAGGTTCTTGTAGAGTACTCTCTGCTGGTCGCTGAGTTCTTTCTTTTTGCATATCATCTCGTGGATGAGAGGGAAGAGTTTCTCACATTCCTGTGGTGTGAGTTCAGCACCTCGTTTCACATGTTCCTCCAGTCCTTTTTTGTATGCTTCTACGGAGAAATCCTTTTTCCCCTGGTTGCCAGGATTTCCTTGGAATCCCCATTGGGCATACATTATTGTTGTGGAACAGAACAATAGTATGTAGATTAATACAGATTTCATAATAGTAGTAAAAATTGGAAGTGTGAATATACTATACTATTCATTAGTATGTCTCGCCAGATAGATAAGCGTAAACATCGTCTCCATCGTAAAGTGCATAGGAGAGAAGGTCTTCCTCTGCAAGTGTTGAAGCAGATTCTGTCTTTGCGCTTGCAATGGCGTTAGCATTGTCAGTAGTCTGACTTGTCGTGAATACATTAAGAGTGAGTACTATTGCCACGCATGCAGCAGCAGTACTTGTGAGGCTAATCCAGAATGACTTGCGTGTCCACATGCCAACTGTCTTAGTTGTGTGAATGTCAGTATCCACACGACCAACGTCCTCACTATCGATGCGCTCCATCACTCTCTGAGTGAGGTTGTCAAAGTAACCTGCAGGTACCTTGAAAGCATCCTTGTCATTAAGTTTGTTGATGTCGTTGTTGATAACCATAATCATTCCTTTTTTTGTATGACTCTTATATTATTCAATGGTTTAATCCTATTTATTGTTTTTTTTATTTTTATGCGGTTTTCCGCAATAAAGCAAAAGTCAATAATAAAGAATTCTGAATTTCCTAAAGTTCCTTGGACTTAACGTAAGCGGTAATCTTTTGTACCGCATGGAAGAATGAGGCCTTGAGTGCACCTACGCTTGTACCTGTAACTTGTGCCATATCCTCGTACTTCATTTCCTCGTAGTATTTCATTGTGAATACTGCCCTTTGCTTTTCTGGTAGCGTAGCTATTGCCTGTTGGAGAAGTACCTGTGCCTCGTTGCCGTCATAGTATTCATCACTTTCAAGTTTGTTTGCTATGCCGTCGTCAAGGTCATCTATGGACAGATTATTCTTTTTCTTGCTAAGGAATGTGAGGCTCTCGTTGTATGCAATCCTATACAACCATGTATATAGCTGGGAGTCACCCTTGAATGCACCGATGCTGTTCCATGTCTTGAGGAATACGTTCTGAAGAATGTCGTCAGCATCATCATGATCCACTACCAAATGACGAATTTGCCAATATAGCTTGTTGCTATACCGGCTAACCAATTCCTCGAAGGCTTTCCTTCGGGTGCTTTCGTTCTGAAGTCTGTTGATTAGGTCGCGTTCGTCAAACATGGTTGGTGTTCGTAAAAATAAAGTGTGGTCTCCTGTATGTATATACAGTTTAAGCCCACACTTCGTGTATATCGTAGCAATACATTGATTGCGTATTATTTCAAGTAAACCTTTCTTGCTGTCTTGCCTACTTTGATGATGTAGCAACCTGACTTCAAGTTGTTCAAGTCAATTGTTTTGCTTGGACTGTCAATGCGCATTGTATATACTTCCTCTCCTGTGATGCTATATACTGCGAGGGTAGTGTTTTCTGCGTTCTTGATGGTCAGGGTCTTTCCGTTTACTGAGATAGTCACAGGCTGTACTTCCTGTTCTATAGCAGCATCAATGAATTCTGTCTCTGCTTCTGCTGCGAACATTGCCGTAGTAGGAAGCAAAGCCATCATTGTTATGCCTAATATGTTTTGTATAAGTTTACGCATAAGTATTTAGGTATTGATTATTGTGCAAAAATATTTTGTTTTATTTAAATAAACAAATTTCACGCACAATATTTTTCATTTTATGGCGTTACTTCAGTCTTTTTAACATTTACATGTACATCCAATCAGACTTTTATGCACATATTTTCATTTGCAAGTATTGTGTCAGGAAATACTTCCTTACACTCGTTGAGTATTTCTTCCTCATTCTCATATCTTGCTGAGAGATGTCCCACGATGAGTTTCTTTGCATTTGACAGCTTTGCCATTTCTGCCGCCTGATGTGTGGTGGAGTGGAAGATCTTTTTGCTAAGTAACTCGTGCTCTTTCTTGAACGTTGCTTCATGATAGAGCAAATCTACTCCTTGGAGTTGTTCAGCATTGTCTGGCTTGAACATTGTGTCTGAGCAGTAGGCATAACTCCTTACTGGGTCGGCTGGGGTAGTGAGGATACTGTTTGGGATTATCTCTCCGTCTGGCATCACGTAATCCTGTCCTGCCTTTATGTTGTTGATGTAGCAAACAGGGATGTTGTATGCATCTATCACGTCTCGACGTATGTGACGTGGCAGTTGCTTCTCTCTAAAGAGAAAACCACAGCAACGAATCTTGTGCTTCAGCGGTATTGTCTCTACTGTCACGGAATGGTCTTCGTAGATTACATCCCTTGACTTAGTGTCAATTTCGTGAAGCACGATGTCATATTCTATTCCCTGACAGAAGAAATCAATCTGTGGCTGGTATAGTTGTTTCAGAGGTTGAGGTCCCCAGATGTGCAGGGTAGAGTGGCGTCCGAGAAGGGCAAATGTGGAAATAAGCCCGAGTAATCCAAAACAGTGGTCGCCGTGAAGGTGTGACAGGAATATGTTGTTGATGTGTGAGAACTTGATGTGGCTTCTGCGAAGCTGCATCTGTACTCCTTCTGCACAATCAATCATGAACAGTTTCTCACGGATGTTGACTATCTGTGAGGAACAAAAATGATGCGGAGTCGGCAAAGCCGCTCCGCATCCTAATATATGTACTTCGAATTTTTCCAAAATACGTGTTGTTTAATTCTCCCATTTGCATTGACATCTCAAATGTTCAATCGTCAAATGGGCAAATTGTCAAATCGTCAAATGGATTACTTCTCCATCTTAGCCTTGAGAGCTGCGAGAGCGTCGAGGTCACCAAGAGTTGTTGAAGCAGCAACGTTCTTGATCTGTGGAGCTGCCTCCTTAGCTGGACGGGCAGACTTCTTAGCTGGAGCGTCAGCCTTCTTGCTTGTTCCCTTCTCAGCACGTGCAACATCCTCGAAGATGCGTGAGTGAGAGAGGATGATGCGCTTAGCGTCCTTGTTGAACTCGATTACCTTGAACTCGAGAGTCTCACCGAGCTGAGCCTGTGAGCCATCCTCCTTAACGAGGTGCTTTGGAGTTGCGAATCCTTCTACGCCACCCTCAAGTGAGATAACAGCACCCTTGTCGAGTACCTCGATGATCTTACCTGTGTGAACGCTGTCCTGAGTATATACTGTCTCGAAGTTATCCCATGGGTTTTCCTCGAGCTGCTTGTGACCGAGTGAAAGACGACGGTTCTCCTTGTCGATGTCAAGAACCTGAACATCGATAGTTGCGCCAATCTGAGTGAACTCTGATGGGTGCTTAACCTTCTTTGTCCAAGAGAGGTCAGAGATGTGGATGAGACCATCAACGCCTTCCTCAACCTCAACGAATACACCGAAGTTAGTGAAGTTGCGAACCTTAGCTGTGTGCTGTGAACCAACAGGGTACTTAGTTTCGATATTCTCCCATGGATCGTCCTTGAGCTGCTTAACACCGAGAGACATCTTGCGCTCCTCACGGTCAAGTGTAAGGATAACTGCGTCAACCTCGTCGCCAACCTTCATGAACTCCTGAGCTGAGTGGAGGTGAGCAGACCAAGACATTTCAGATACGTGGATAAGACCTTCTACACCTGGAGCAATCTCAATGAATGCTCCGTAGTCAGCCATAACAACTACCTTGCCATGAACCTTGTCACCAACCTTGAGGTCTGCAGAAAGTGCATCCCATGGGTG
>R24__coassemble_1565_pt1 | contig 11697 bp, 8 predicted proteins | sample R24__metabat2_low_PE_026 | metagenome-assembled genome bin R24
CGACAACACACTCAAGGTTGACGGCAAGCGTGGCAACTACTCTGCCATCATCGTTCCAGATGTCCAGTTCATGCCACTCGCAACGCTCAAGAAGATTATCGCACTTGCCAACAGCGGTGCAACAATAGTGTTCGTCAACTCATATCCTACATCCGTTCCGGGCTACAACAAGAAGGCTGAGCAGAAGGAGTTCGCAAAGCTTATCAAGAGCATGCCTGAGAACATCAAGTTGTCAAACAACTATGCAAACGCTCTCGACCTCACCCATGCATCGGGTGAACAGATGCGCTACAAGTACGGACTGAGCTGCATACGTCGTAAGAACGACAAGGGCTATCACTACTTCGTCACTAACCTTCAGGACAAGCACGTGGATTGCAAGGTACCTCTCAGCGTAGGATGTGCAGGCGTGGTGTTCTTCAATCCTATGAACGGTGAGGTGACACGTGGAAAGATAGACGAGTTCGGCAACACTCAGATACATCTCTACTCAGGCGAGTCAATCATCATCCGTACATTCGACAAGGAGGAAGACCTCGTGGCAGAATATCCAAAGCTTCTTCCTTACAAGTATCTTGACATCCTTGAATATCGTGCATTCACGTTCAACGGTGTGTGGGACTTGTCCTTCAAGAACGCACAGCCTATTCCTATCACCAAGCGTTACCGCTTCAACGGTGCAAAGCCTTGGACAGACCTCGGCGAGATAGGAAGCGATACATTGCGCAACACCATGGCAACAGGTGTCTATACAACCAAGTTCCGCATGGACCCAACATGGTCGCTCAAGCGTGACTACCACAAGGAAGGTGCAGCAGCCATGCTCCTCGACCTCGGCGACGTGCGCGAGATTGCAACTGTATATGTCAATGACAAGGAAGTGGGCACGGTATTCGCTGCTCCTTACCGACTTGACATAACTGACTACCTCCACGGTGGCGACAACACGCTCCGTGTGGAAGTGACCAATCTTCCTGCCAACCGCATAGCACAGCTTGACCGTGACGGTGTGGAATGGCGCAAGTTCAAGGAGATAAACGTGGTTGACCTCAACTACAAGAAGACCCGCTACAACGACTGGAAGACCGTTCCATCAGGTCTCTGCTCTGAAGTGAAACTTATTCCAGCAGTGGTGAAGTAAAAAGGCCCCCCAGCCCCCAAAGGGGGAGGGCTATCCAGTATCAATCAAAAAAATGAAACACCTTCCCCCTTGTCCGTAAGGATGCCCCCTTGGGGGGATAGGGGGCTTCAATATGCAAGGCGAAATACTATCACTAATCGTTGCCGTTTCGTGGACACTAAGCGCACTGTGCGCAGAAGCGGCAAGCAAGAGAATTGGACAACTATCTGTGAATGTAATACGAATGGTGGCATCGCTATCGTTGCTTGCACTCACATTACTCATCTTCACAGGCAGTCCAATACCTAAGTACGCAGACACAAACACATGGTTCTGGCTTAGCCTCAGTGGCTTTGTCGGTTACGTCTTTGGCGACTTCTGTCTGTTCAATGCCTATATACTCATAGGCAGTCGTTTCGGACAACTATTCATGACACTTGCACCACCTACGGCAGCCGTGGCAAGCTGGCTCATATTCGGTGAGACAATGTCGGGAATAGCCATCCTCGGAATGATAATCACAATGTCGGGCATCGGCATTAGCATCCTGTCAAAGGAAAACAAGGACGATGCCAAGTCACACTCACGCTTCCGCCGACTCCATACGTCGCTGCCAGCCAAAGGCATCCTCTTTGGCGTGGGCGCAGGCATAGGACAAGGCTTGGGACTCGTACTCAGCAAACTCGGAATGACGTACTACGAGCAGTGCATCCCATCCACAGATGGCGACGTACTGTCAATCATGCCATTTGCAAGCACCTTCATACGTGCCGTGACAGGACTCGTGGGCTTCATACTCGTCATGCTGTTCACACGCAAGACACGCACAGTCCTTCGTGCCACACATGACGGCAAGGCAATGGCAGCCATGGTGGGACTCACCCTGTTCGGTCCATTCATCGGAGTAAGCCTCTCACTCATGGCAACGCTCTACACCAATCCGGGCATCGCACAGACCATAATGGCAATATCTCCAATACTCATCCTCGCTCCTGCCTACTTCCTCTTCCACCAGAAGATAACACTAAAGGAAATCATCGGAGCAATCATCAGCGTCATTGGAGTAACGATGTTCTTTGTGTAAGACCTAGACCTAGACCCTCTCCCATCCTCCCCCTCTATGGGGAGGTGACTAATGCAATAACATGTTTTCTTTTGTTTTTCTAACTGGCCGCTTGGCGGCAAAAAACAGCAATATTGTTCAAACCGTACAGGTCGAATAATTTTCTAAATTTTCGTTTTCTTATAGGTGCGGACAGTCATTCGTCTTTTTACTCCTTTTAACTTCCTTTTACTCCTATTTACTACAATAACAAAAAAACAAAGATATGTCACAAGTTAAAATCACAACATCACTCGGTGATATCACCGTGAAACTCTACGATGAGACTCCGCTCCATCGTGACAACTTCCTCAAACTTGCAAAGGAAGGATATTATAATGGAACAATCTTCCACCGTGTAATCAAGGACTTCATGATTCAGGGAGGCGACCCAAACAGTCGTGACCCACAGCCGGGAGCACACTATGGCACTGGCGGTCCTGACTATACCATCCCAGCAGAGATTATCCCTGGCATCTTCCACAAGCGTGGCACACTCGCAGCAGCACGTCAGGGCGACGAGGTGAACCCAGAGCGTCGCAGTAGCGGTAGCCAGTTCTACATCTCATGGGGCAAGGTTTACAATCAAGGACAGCTCGGACAGTTGTCCAAGCAGCTTGAGGTACAGGCACAGCAGCAGATACTCAACAAGCTTGCCATGGAGCATCGTGCAGAGATTATGCAGCTTCGCAAGAACCGTGACCAAGCAGGACTCATGGAGCTTCAGAACGACCTCATTGCCCAGACCAAGGCCATTGCCAAGGAACAAGGCGTGGTAGGTCTCACAGATGCACAGAAGGAAGCATACACAACAGTGGGTGGTGTACCTCACCTCGATGGTCAGTACACCGTGTTTGGCGAAGTAACTGAAGGACTCGACATCGTTGAGAAGATTCAGAACACAGCCACTCGCCCTGGCGACCGTCCAAAGGAGGACATCATCATGACCATGACTGTCATCGACTAATGTCCATTAGGCTATCAAAACAGTTCTATACTGAAAAAGCAAAGGACACAGAGAACAAAATCTCTGTATCCTTTTTTTATGCGTGACAATTACTGCTGCTTGGCTTTCTTCAGAAGTTTCTCTACCTTGCTGGTATTCTTCTTTATCTGCTTGGTGAGATAGTCATGAAGTCTCATTAAGGACTTTGAGGCAACAAGCTGGTCATAGTTCTTGTCAAGATGGCTCTTGAGATCAACACATTCCTTGAGATAACCTCGGCTTATAATCTCAACGCTAAAAAGAACAGGAGCGTTGTTCTTCTCCAACAATTTGCAGTAATCATCAACAACACCACTTAATCCGTCAAGTTGTTCTATCATTTCATTAACAATAATCTTTACGTTTGCCTCAGTCTTATCAACATTATTTGTGTGCATCAACGCTTTGTACGCCTTTTCATACGCATCTCCCCTTCCTTCGAGCATTCTCAGCTTTGCTTTCTGGTCGGCAGGGAGGCTTTCCTTGAATTTTTTATAGTCCTCTACTAATGACGTTGCAGGAGTATAAGTGGCATTGTTGTTAGTTGTTGGTTGTTCATCCACTTCAATGCGAGTTACCTCGATTTCCTTCTGGTCGTCTATTCCCTTGATTTGGTCTCTGTTCAAAAGACTTCTGCCTGAATAGCGACCTACACGCATTTCGTAGTCGTTATCGGGATCATAGAAACCGTTGTGAGTGGTGATGCGGTAAGTCTCTCCTGGCACGAAGTCAAGATTTGTCCACAACTCGCAGAGTGAACCGTCAGGCATGACTGTACGGATACGGCCTACCTTTGGCTTGTCAAGTTCAATGCTGAAGCTAAAGCGTTTGTTCACCACAGGCATGTATGCTATGAATGCACTGTCTGGTATCTGATCAAGTTCTTCGGCAGAATCTGCCATATATACTACGTATAGTGAATCGTTGAGGTCATAGCCCACGCGACCATCAATCATGAATGTGCTGCTTGAAGTCTCGATTTTCTTCTCATAGAGGTCTGGTCGCAATGACGTGATGTAAAAGATATCGCCCTCTGCCTTGTCCTTTGTATTCATCTTCCATGTAATGGCATATACATCACGTAGCTTAGGATTGGTTGAATTCTTTGTACACATCATCCATGTCTCTTGTTTCAGATTAGACCTGATATCAATATACTCGATGCCTGATTCTGAGCATACAGGCACATTGATAAATTTCTTGTTACCCGTATTGCCTGGAATGACATGTACAAGCTGATAGCTCTTTGGTTCATCCTTCTGGAAGGCTTTCTCAATGTCTTCCATTCGGTCATAATCCATCCATGACTTGAAATGGATGACCCTCACACTCGACTCCACCACCCCTGTATTAGGGTCCTTAGTCACGGAGTAAGTAGTAGTCTTATGCTCTTCACAATCATTTATGATGTTTTCAAGCACCTTTATCACATTGTCTGGATTCTGTACCAAAACCCTTCCCCTGCGCCACTGCTGCTGAGCATATCCTGATGTAAATGTGCTGCAAGCGATGAGCAGCAAAAATATTATTCGTTTCATATTTCTTCTTGTTTTGTAGTTAACGGGAGTTAACAGGGAGTTAACGGACGATACTCTGAATGAATTTTGAGATTAACGATTTGACATTAACGAACAGACATTTGTCCGTTAACTCCCATTAACTTCCAATAACTTCTCATAACTCCCATGAATGATAAAATTTACCTATTCTGTGCCGTATGTTCAAGATTGAACTTGGCAATTTCCAGTTCAAGTTCCACCCACTTGATGTAAGCCTCATTAGCCTGTTTCTTCATGAGGGCAATCTCCTCCGGAGTGTATCGGTAGTTCTCAGGACGAGTAATCGGAAGGTCACTCTCCGTAAGCACTACGGCACGGGCATCGGCATCCTGTACGTCTGCCATTGTCACCTCCTGCGGTGTGTCCTGAACGGTTTCTGTTTTATTGTTCTCTGCCGTTACTGTCGTCTGTGCCACGAGTTCATGAGACTCATCCATACGGGGAACGACTGGTTCATGAGCCTCATCAATGGCTGCACGCCTTACATCAACAGCCTTAGTGGTGATGTCTGCCACCTGTGGCTCAGCCTCATGCGGACGAAGGTTTTCCTTCACGTCGTCAGCCTTTGGCTCTGTCTTCTGTGCCATGACAGGAGCAGATGCATCGTCCGTAATCCTTGGCGGCATGAGGCTCACGGCAATGACTACAGCAGCACATGCGGCAGCCACCCAGTACCACGTCATGCGACGAGGCTTCTGCTCCTCAGCCACACGTGTCATGAGACGTGCATTGAGGTCAACCGCCTTATGAGGACGGGCAACCTCCTCCTGACGGATTGCCTCACGCAGGTTGTTGTCCTGCTGACGCAAGTTGTTTATCATGTCCTCTTTCATTGTTGTTGATTATGTTTTTTATTATTTTACAAAGTTTCTTTCTCGTCCTGCACAACCGTGATGCCACGGTGGTAGGTATGTTGTTGGTCACGTAAGCTACTTCCTTGATGCTCATCTCATCATAGTAGAACATGGTCACTATTGCCCGTTCGTCGGGTGGAAGATGGCGTAGGGCATGTCTTATTACTTGCACAGTTTCCTTGTCAGGATGTCCAAGGGTGGCTTCTACTTCTTCTTCCGTCATCGAGGCTGTTTCCTCTTCATGGTCTTCAAGGTATATGAAGGTCTGTTGCTGACGACGCAGGAAGTTGATGGATTCGTTGTATGCGATGCGTGAAACCCACGTGGCAAGTGTAGCACGCTTTTCATCATACTGGTCAATATTCTTGAACACCTTGATGAATACGTCCTGATACACCTCTTCTGCATCCTCGGTTCTCGGCACCAGTCTCACCACTTGGGCAAAGACATAGTCGCCGTAGCAATCGAGCATCATCTGCTGTGCCTTGGGACTTCGTTTCCTCAGTCCCGGTATCATATTTATTTCCTTTTTATCTGTTTCCCTCATGTTAGTCAGGTCTTCTGTCTATATATACGTAAAGGTTATGCAAAAGATTGCACTAAGATATATTTTTTTTTGAAAAAAATATTGTGCAGACTTAATATCAATTATCGTTATTCGTATTCAAATAGTAAGTGTTTTTCACGTTCAAGTGCAGGAGTGACTAATGCCTCTGGCATGAAAGACCAGTTGTCAGATGCCTTGAGCGTTACTTTTTGAAGTGATTGTAAGTATCTTGTAAGATATTCACGTGTGCTGAGTGGAAGTATTTGTTCAATTCTTTGAGCAAGTATTTCGGTTGATAAGCCTGTACCGATAGTCATGATGTCGCCTCCCCCATTACCATGGTATGAGTTTATAGCTACCGTGTAGGTTGCATTCAAGTCAAAACGTGTGCCATCATCCATGCTTTCAATTTTTATTCTACTTCCTACTTTTTGGTTGAGCCATACGGAATAGCGTATTCCACCTGCAGACAAAAGGTCGAAGGAGAGAGTCTTTAATCCCTTGCGACTCCCTTCGTCAAACACATAGTCAAGTAGGAGTGCATCGTCTTCCTGACTTTGCATTGTGTTTACCCATAATGAATAGCTGTATTCAAGTGCATTCCTTATTTCCTCTCCGCTCAATCGCATTATGTATGTTTGAGTTTCGAAAGGATAAAGCTTGAACATGGAACGATTAGTCAGCTCTCCATGATGGATGATTGTGTCATAGGAAACAGGAGATGCAAATGACACTTGTGCCTTGGTTGTGTCTCGAAGCATATTGTGCATTACGTCAACAAAGGCAGACGAACCGAAGAATGCATCACGTTCATGAATATCATTATCGAGTGTGCATACTTTTTCCTCTTGCCATCTTCTGACTTCGTCAGGTATGTTTTGATGCGGAAGTAAATGTTCTATTTCATGCCATTGAGCAATATGGTGTTCAAAGTGAATATTCTTGTTGTCTATATGAATATCTACTATGACAGCAGATGAAGCCATGGATGATGGTGCAATACATAACACGTCCTTGCCTTCTGGATTCTTGACTATATGGGTTGCTTGATGGTGGTCGTGACCATAAAGTATGAGGTCAAATCCAGATACATTCTCGGCTATGTGACGTGTCTCGTTTTCGTGAAACATACCTCCTTCCCATCCTGTGTGAAAGAGTCCTACAATCATGTCTGGGTGTTCGGTACTACGTATAGTATCAATCCATAGCTTTGCCGTCTCAACTGTGTCTGCAAATTTCCATCCTTTCCAGAGGTTATTGTGCAACCAATGTGGAATGGCAGTTGTTACAATTCCAAGTACGGCTATGAGTACACCTTCTCTGACAATTATGGTATATGGCTTTAGGGCTGGTTCTCCACTTTTCTCATCAATAACATTTGCTCCTAATATCGGGAATCTGCATGCGTCAATCCATCTGTTGCATGCTTCCATTCCTGCCTCTATGTCATGATTGCCAAGACACGCGACATCATATCTCATGTTGTTCATGGTTTCAGCGATAATATGTGGATGTGAGGCATCAGACAGATGATTACAATAGTAAGTAACGGCATTGCCCTGTAGTTGGTCGCCACCATCACTTATGATAATGTTGTCTGACTGTACATCCTTAGTCGTAGTGCCATGTGTCTCCTGTTGGCTTTTTTTCGTGTCCTCAAGGAATAAGGCACCATGAATGTCTGAAGTATGTATCCAGCGAAGAGATGGCATGAATTATTGTATTGATTATAAGTTTGTTCTTTTGTTTCTTCCCATAATGACATATAGAATGACAGGTGCTCCGATTAGTGGAGTAACAGCATTTATAGGAATGACAGAGTCAGAAGGGAGAGTGCAAAGAATATTGCAGAGTAAGGCTATTGCAGAACCACAGAATATAGTACCCGGTAGAAGTATGCGGTGGTTCTCAGAGCCAATAATCATACGTGTGATGTGAGGTACGGCAAGTCCTATGAATGCTATAGGTCCACAGAATGCTGTAGTTACGGCGGTAAGCAATCCTGTGGAGAGTAGCAGGAGCATACGTGTACGTTGTACGTTGATGCCAAGGTTGCCTGCGTAGTCATCGCCTAATAAGAGTGCGTTGAGAGGTTTTACGAGCAATATCGCAAGTATAAGCCCTATTACGTTTACTCCAATGTACCACGGCATTTGTTGGAATGTGACATTACTGAAACTACCCATTCCCCATAGCACGTATGAAATGACGTTGTCGGAAGCTGCAAAGAAGTTAAGTAAGGAAATGGCTGAGGCAGCAAGGTGGCTTACCATGATTCCTACTATGAGTAGCATTATGTTGTTCCTGACTACGGCAGAAAGTACAAGAATAATGAGGAGTATTATAAGTGCTCCGATAAACGCTCCGGCTATTACGGCAAGAAAACCAGCAAGCCTTAGTTGGTTTCCCTCATAGATTACTCCACCGGAAAGCAGCATGACTACAGCCACTCCGAGACTTGCACCATTTGTTATTCCGAGTATTGAAGGTCCAGCCAAAGGGTTACGGAATGATGTCTGGAGCATAAGTCCACTTACTGCAAGTGACATTCCGCATAGCATGGCTGTCACGGCTTGTGGTAGGCGTGAGTCAAGTATGATGAATGTCCAGCTTGCTTTCTCCGCCTGTCCTCCTGTAAGGACTGTCCAAACCTGTTCTGCAGGTATGTGTACAGCACCGAGGAAAAGGCTAAGTATGAAAAACAATATGGTTACTATGATGAGCAAAATTATTTTTCTCATAACTTATGATAGTAGCGTAATGAATAATCTGGCAGAAGCTCTGGATGGAAAATCTTAATGAAGTCCTTAAGCAGACGATCAGGATGGAATGGCGTCTCCTCGTAGAATGGTACTTTTGATGTGTTGCATCCGAATATGTTCTTTTGCTTGAAGGCTTTCATATTTGAATAGTTGGCATATTCTCCAGCTATCTCGTCATAAGTCTTTGCTGATGCCTGATTATATTTCAGAATCCAGATGTCTGCATCCATAGCTCTCTCAAATACTGCTTCTGGGTCGAGTGGGATGCTTCCACTCTCTTGCCTTTCACGGAACACATAATTAGTTGCAGCATCATTCATAAGTCGTCCCATGGTGCTGTTGCCGCCGGGAACGTACCAAGTGCTACCAAACTTCAAGTCTGTTATTACCGAAGGCTTGTCCTTTGCTGTGGAAGCCAGTTCCTTAAGCCTCATATAGCTTGCCTCTACACTTGCGAATATGCTGTCTGCCTCGTGGCTTCGTCCAACGAGGTGTCCATAGAAACGAATCCACTCTGCACGTCCAAGAGCAGATGTTTCCATATAGTCGGCACATTCTATGACAGGAATGTTTAGCTTGTAAAGCTTGCTATATGTACCGTTATTCTGGAAAGGCGAAAGCATTATTGCATCAGGTGAGAGGTTGATTATCCCTTCCATGCTTGGGCTTGTTCCTTCGCCAAGATCTGCAATCTTACCTGCTGCACAATCCTTGACTATGCGCTCGTTATTGATGTAATTAAGGTCGCACACACCTTTTATGCAATCGTATGCTCCAAGCTCAATGAGTATTGCACTATGTACGGATGTGTACATAACAGTTTTACTCAAAGGAGTTCGCACGATATCCCCTTTTGGAAGATTGTCAGGAACCTCTGCATCTCTATCGATGAGAACGTATGAATGGAGTATGGCTGTTGTGTCCCAAGGATTGCGTACCTGAACATAAACATAGCCATCGCATTGTTTCATGTTGAGCAGCTCGGAATATTTCATCTCAATGGCAGAACCTTCAGAGTTGCCATTGGCATTGTTGTTGCCACACGAGATAAATAAAGTGGCAATAAGTGTAATCAAGAATGTACGTACAATCATCGTCTTAGAGGTTTAGTTTGATGAATAATTCATAGTTACGTCTTGGCATTGGATGTGAGAGTACGGTAACGTATTCTGTTGAGAATAGGTTATTGACCACAGCCTTTGCAGAAAGAGTAAAGTGTTTCAGCCTTATGTCTTTCTCCAATGAGATGTTACTCATGTAGTATGGCTTTAGCTTGCCCGTGATGTAAGACACTTCGTTGCTTGTGGTTGTGAATCGTTCACTATAGTGAATCCAATGGTATTGTAGTGTCCATGAACGATGTGAAAGCCTTAGATTGATGTTAGCAGAAGTCTCAGGAACATAGCATAGCTGTTTGCCGTAGCTCTCGTCGTTTGAGTTCATTCGCTTGCCTTCGTTGATGGAAGGAGTCCATGCGTAGTTCATGACTAATGAAGCCTTTGTGTCATTTGTTAGTTTGACCGAGAAATCAGTCATGGCTTCTATTCCATAGTTATGAACTTTCTTTACGTTGGATGGTTGCCAGAATCCTCGTGCATTGGGCGTCCAGAGAATCCAGTCGCTAATGTATGAGTTGAATGCCGTGAAGTTTGTCTTCAAACTCCATGTGGAATTTGTTTTCTTCATTTCAACTCCACCGTCGTATGTGAAACCTGACTCTGGCTGTAGTTCCTTGTTTCCTCCTGGTTGAAAGTACAGGTCATCCATGGAAGGATAGCGATAGTTGCGTGTCACGGATGCTTTAAGAACTATGTTCCAAGGTTTGTAGATTACATAGTCGGCAAAGAGTACTGGTACAGGAGATGTAAATTCAGAGCCATAGCAATTCTGTCGGAGAGCCATGGCAAGTGCTATCACATCTGTTGGTCGCCATCGTGCTTGTATGTTTCCTTCGTAATCCCAGCGTTGTCTATTGATGTTGTCTCCAATGTGAAAAGGTGACTTATCCTTGCTGTTTACCTTATTCAAATACGCTGATAATCCTGCACTAATCATGAATTTAGACGTGAGAGTGATGTCATAGTCGGCAAGCATGAAAGCTGTATTGGTATTGCTTTCTGAAACAGTAATGTCATTACGAGTACCTTGGCGCAGAGTGTAGTATTGATAGTCGGTACTGCTATGTTGCCATCCCGCTTTGACTGAAAGCGAACCTTTTTCTGAGCGGTTATCCCATGAGAGTACCGTGCGTAGAGTGTTGTCCTTATGCTCGTTGCGGAAATCCGATGCTTCCTTGTAATCTACGCTAAGAAATGGAAGTCCACGTTTCAAGTAAGTGTACCACACATTAAGTGCAAGGCTGTTGCGACTGTCAATCTTGTATCCAATCTGTTGCATGGCATGAATATCGGTGAAATATCCGCTTCTGTTTCTTTCCGTTGGATGGTACGAACGTATGGTATTACCATATTCATCTTTCTCGTCCACCTTCTTGTCATTATTTGTGTAATCATATTCATTGTCAGATGTTGAGTACACAATTCTTGTGGTTAGAGAAAGACGTTTATTGTTGTAGTCAATACGTAGGAAGTCGTCGTATGTCCCATACGAGCCAACACCTTGGATTAATTGGACGTAAGTGCCTTCCCTACCCTGTGTCTGTGTAAGGAGTTCGACTGGTGCGGCAAGTCCTCCGCTTGTCACGTTTAGGGAATAAGCGCCATGGTAAAGATTAGCCTCATCGATGAAGTAAGACGGAATTGTGGAGA
>R24__coassemble_1572_pt1 | contig 11652 bp, 9 predicted proteins | sample R24__metabat2_low_PE_026 | metagenome-assembled genome bin R24
CCTACACAGTCTACGTAGATAGGGTCCTTTCCGGTAAGATTACAGGAGGTAACAGCGGACAGATTCTGCGTGCCGATAACCCTTACAACCCTATCAACCTTCTGAAGGTAGGACGAACAGAAACATTCATTGGAGCAATAGCCTTCATCGATGCACCTCTATGGGGACATGGCGCATGGAAGAAAGACTCGGATTACGGTTTCAAATACACCAAGATGAAGAGTCAATACCAGAAACTAAACGAAAAAGTATATCTCGATGACGTTGACCTCGTACCATGCCACTCAGTATTGATTGGCTTCGGCTGTTACAACGGTATCTTCGCCTTCATCTTTGGAGCATTACTCATACTCTCATTTTTCTACATGGGACTTCACAACATCTTCGTGACAAGGCGGTACATCATAATCTCCACATACTTTCTCATCATCTTCGCATGGCACTCGTTGTTCTCACCACAATCCAATTTCCGTCTCACCCTCCCACTCTACATGGCATTCTTCTATGTCATCTACGTATATAAGAGCAAAGAATTCCACGAGGAGAAAGTAAGGAGATACAAAGTGCTCGAGGAAATCAGAAGGGCTGAAGAGCGCGAGAGTGTAAAGGAACAGAAAGATAATGAATCTGAGACAGAGGTAGAGACAAACGAAGAACATACGAAGACAAAGACAAGAGACTATGCGGCTGAATTCCGCAGAAGACATAGGAAGTTGATTTAACAAAACGGCATCTATGGAAAAGGACATCTTAGTAATCACCGCCACACAAGGCAAGAGACAGACGCTGGGCGAGACCATACGCTCTGTGCGCGAGATAGGTGCAGACAGGGTCAGGCACATCGTCATAGCACCAGAATCGGCATTGCAGGATATCATGAGAAGATACCCTGACACTGAATGTGTGGCAGAACCTGAGGATGCAAAGGGAATATACTCAGTCCTCAACCACGGTTTCAACACCTACGGCAAGGATTACGAATACCTCACCTTCCTGAACGATGACGACACATGGCTTCCTGAATACGGAACACTCATAAACACCATAACCAATGACAAGAACCTTGGACTCGTATATGGAAAGACACGGTTTGTGAATAAGTACGGAGTGAAGATAGGAAGTCAGGCATGTTCAGGGCAGTTTCGCAAGTTCGTTCCCCTGCTCCACTCTGGGATAATCCTTCTCACACAGCAAGCCGTGATAATGAGGAGTGAATTGTTCTTCAAGACTGGTGGTTTTGATGAATCGTACCGACTTGTGGCAGACACAAAAATGTGGACACAAATTTCACAGAAAGATATACACTTCAAATACATCAACAAGGAATGTGCCACATATAGGATTCAACAAGGACAGCTTTCTTCTGACCATGAGCTACAGAAGGAGGAACACGCAAGGCTTCTGAAAGAGGTCGGCGGAACTGCAAGCATCTGTTGCAGTATCGCATTCAGACTCACAAACATTCAGACATACGCAAAAAGGCTATTAGGGCTTAAAGGTTACAGGCGCAAGCCAGTAACAAGCAAGGCGTTAAAGATCATAACGGTACTGCTGCCTTGGAAGTTTAGGCGCTATGTACTCAACAAATATTTCCTTTACAACATCGCACCAACGGCACGCATCGGTTTGTCATTCATCTATCCAAAGCACCTGACCATGGGTGAAGGAGCAACGATAGGGCACCTGAATGTAGCCATCAACCTTGACTGCATCATCATGGGCAAGAACTGCATCATAAGCCGCAGCAACTGGATTACAGGTTATCCTACGGATACCGACTCACCACACTTTGCCCACGACAACGAGCGTAGGTCGGAACTGATAATGGGTGACGAGTCGTCAATCACAAAGAAACATCACATAGACTGTACCAACAGCGTCATCCTCGGCGAGTTTGCTGCCATCGGAGGATACGACACGCAGATACTCACCCACTCCGTTGACATGATGGAATGTCGTCAGGACAGCCACCCTATCGTCATCGGCAAATATAGCCTTGTGGCAACAAGGTCAATCATAACAGGAGGCGCACAGCTCCCAGCATTTTCCGTCCTCTGTGCCGGAGCATACCTCGGCAAGCACTACGAAGAGGAATGGAAGATGTACGCTGGAGTACCAGCCCGTCCTATCAAGGACATCCCAAGGGAAGCCAAGAGATTCCATAGAACGCATGGGTACATAATATAATTCACAATTCATAATGCATAATTCATAATTAAAGAATTCCTAATTCCTAATTCCTAATTATTAAAGTGCTCACAGTTCTCCACTACATACCTTCCATAGACGCATATTCAGGCGGACTTGGGTCTTACATGCAAATAACGACGCCAGAGCTTGGCAAGTTGGTTGACCTGCATGTTGCTACTCACCACACAGATGATGAGTTGCCATTGGAGAACTGTACCATGCACTACATAAGCGGAAGCGGTATAAACATCAGCAACTGTATTAAGGAAGAGGCGTGGAAATTGATTGAGGAGGTACATCCCGACATCGTACACATCAACTGCTGCTGGACACCACTCTGCGCATACTTTGCCATCTGGGCAAAGGAGTTCTGCAAGTCAAGGTGCATACATATTCCTATTATATATACTCCTCACGGAATGCTCGAGCCGTGGATTATCGCCCACAACTACTGGACAAGGAAGATGCCTGCAACCATCATCTACCAACGCAAAGCCCTGAAGTGTGCGGATGTCATCCACTCAACGGCAGAATCTGAAATGCGTAACCTCAGGAAACTGAGATGGAACAAGAACATACACATCATCCCTAACTGTGTGGATGTAACCAACATCACACCAAAGACCTCATGGAAGAAGACAAAGAAGATACTGTTCCTCTCACGCATTCATGAGAAGAAAGGTATCAACTTCATCATAGAGGCTGTAGCACAGTTGAAGGACGAACTTGACGGATACAAGGTATCCATCGTCGGTCCGGGAGAAGCCAAGTATCTGAAACAACTTACGACCATGGCAAAGAACCACGGCGTGAGTGACATTATAACATTCGAAGGCTCCGTCTTTGGCGACAGGAAGTTTGAACTCTACAAGGAAGCCGACCTGTTCCTACTCCCTACACATTCCGAGAACTTCGGTATCGTGGTAGCAGAGGCACTTGCCTGTGGCACACCAGTAATAACCACGGTCGGCACACCATGGACAGAACTGAACGACAAGAAATGTGGATGGTGCATAGAAATAGGCACAAAGCCACTTGTCGATAGCCTCCGACAGTTCATCAAGATGTCCGAGAAAGAACTTGAGAACATGGGACGCAATGGCAGAAGACTCGTGGAAGACAGGTATTCGTGCGAAAGCATTGCGCAACAGTTCCATGAGCTTTATGACAAGGTGGCAAACCACAAGCTGACAATCCTCCATTACATTCCGCGCATCGACCGCAACTCAGGAGGTCTGGGAGCATTCATGCAGTTCATGTCAAAGGAGATTGGCTCACGATGCAAGCTCCATGTACTGACACACAGGAGCAACGACAACCTGAAGCTGGAGAACTGCACGGTCAGCTACCTCAGTTCGATGTGGCCTACATTTATCACCAAGAATGAGTTCAAACACGCACTTGAGAAGATACATCCAGACGTGGTTCACATCAGCACATGCTGGATGCCGCTTAGTGCCTACACGGTGATGTGGGCAAAGGAGCAAGGCTACAAAGTTGTGCTCACACCACACGGAATGCTTGACACACTAATCATCAAGCACAACTACTGGACAAGAAAGATGCCTGCCATACTCTCATACCAGCGAAAGGCGGTGAGCAAGGCAGACCTTATCCACTGCACATCGGAACATGAGCGCAAGGTACTCTATCATATCGGATGGAACAAGAACATACACATCATACCCAACGGAGTGAACGTGGATGACATAAGGGCTAAACGTGACGACGAAGCAGAAAAGACCATACTGTATCTCGGAAGACTACACCCACAGAAAGGTATCTCATACCTCATCGAGGCAGTCGTAAAGACCAGACAACAAATTAAGGAGAAGGGCTACAAGGTCATGATCGTGGGCATGGGTGAGGACTCGTATGTCAATAAACTGAAAGAGATGGCAGCAACACACGGAGTCAAGGAAATCATCACATTCCACAAACCTGTGTATGAAGAGAGTAAACTGGACATGTTTCGCAAAGCTTCACTCTCAGTACTACCCTCTATGGCTGAGAGTTTCGGACTCGTAGTGGCAGAGTCACTTGCCTGCGGCACTCCCGTGATAACGACCAAAGGCACGCCTTGGGAAAAGATTTGCGGACAGAAAAACGCAGAGACAGGCGAGACGGAAGGACAATGCGGATGGTGGATTGAAACAGGTTCCGACCCACTTGCCGAAGCTATAAGAACATTCCTTGACACACCAGAGGAGAAGTTGAGAGAAATGGGCAGAAACGGCAGGGCGCTCATGGAAAACCAATACTCTACCGTAAAAGTCGCAGACGAACTGATAAACATATACAACGACCTGAAGATATGGAAATAAACAACGACATAAAGGTGAATCTTGCAAGTTTCAGTACAGGCAACTTTGACAAGGGAGCAGGCGCAATAAAGATTGCGCTGTGGTTCATTGTCAACGCCCTGATAGTACGCGCAAGCTGGAATCCCTTCATGGGCATCAAGACATGGCTCTTACGCCTTTTCGGTGCTAAGATTGGCAAGGGACTCGTCATCAAGAACAATGTAATAATCAAGTCGCCATGGAATCTTACCATAGGTGATAACGTATGGCTCGGTGAATACTGCTGGATAGACAACCTTGACAAGGTGGCTATCGGCAATAACGTGTGCATAAGCCAAGGCGCAATGATTCTCACAGGCAACCACGACTATACCGTTTCTTCATTCCCATATCGCAACGCACCAGTAACGATAGAGGACGGAGCATGGGTAGGTGCAAAGACCATCGTATGCCCTGGAATAACAGTACATACCAATGCCATCCTGACTGCTGGAAGCATAGCAACACAGGACATGGAAGCAGGATACATCTATCAGGGCAATCCTGCACAAAAGATAAGGGAAAGAGTAATCAGTAATCTTTAATTGCAAATGTCAAATTTATGCATCCCGAAAAATATGAAACACAAAGAACACAGAGGGCCCAGAGTTTTATAAAAGAGAACTCTCCGAGAAGGTCTCTGTGGTCTCTGTGTCCTCTGTGTTGAGGAACATCCAATCCGGAGGCATAAATGATAGATTTGAAACTTGACATTAAAAAGTATGGACAATTTCATAGAACTGATACGCATAGCGTTAGGCACGCAAAAGGAGTTTAGCACACCACCCTCAGACGAGGAGTGGACTGAGTTGTATGCCCTTGCCAATAGGCATGGAATAGCCGGAATCCTTTTTAGTGCAATCACATCCATCCCGAAGGAACAGATGCCACCTGCCGACATTTCTGCCGACTGGTTTACCCTTGCCAACAAGATGAAGGAGGACAACATACGCAGGGAGAAACAGGTAATACACGTCACACGCACATTCAAGAAATATGGTTTCCGCTCCGTCATACTCAAGGGATTGTCCCTTTCTCAGTATTTTCCACACCCTGAGCTTCGCCACAGCAGCGACATTGACGTGTGGATCGAAGGAAGCAAGGATGACATTGTTGCATATATACGATCCGTAAGGGAACCAGACACCATACTCTACCATCATTGCGACTTCAACGTGATGAAGGACACGAGCATAGAGGTACACTTCACTCCGTCATTCTTCGCCAACCCATTTGCCAACAGGAGATTTCAGAGATGGGTAAGAGAGAACGGAAATAGGCTGTTCCCCAAATGTGACAATATAGAGGATGGCTTCAACCGGACGGATGCAAGGTTTGACATCCCATATCTACTCACGCATCTTTTCCGTCACGTCATTGACGAGGAACTGGAACTTAAGCCAGTCATCGACTATTTCTTTGTACTAAAGAGCAGCAACCTCACCGAGAATGAAAAGGCAGAATACATGCGTCTGCTCGACAGGTTCGGAATTGACGGTTTCGCATCTGGAGTCATGTATATACTTCATGACGTATTCGGTCTTGACGAGCAACATCTCCTTTGCAAGCCAAACAAGAGGCAAGGCCACGCTCTATTAAGGGAACTATTCAAGCCGATACAGGACAAAGGCTGTCTTACAAAAGGTAAGTCAAAGGAGAACCACCTGAAGCGTTTCATCAAAAGACAGGCAAATATCATGCGTTTTTTGCCATTTTATCCTCAGGAAATACTTTGGTCACCATATTGGATGATAAAAATCTTCATTTTGCTTCGTAGAAACAAATAATAGTTTTACCTTTGTACAGATTTGGATAACATGTCGTAGAAAGAATAATCATAAAAGGTGAAAATAACAATAATCACAGTTTGTTACAATAGGGAGGACACCATTAGGGACGCTATTGAAAGTGTAATCTCCCAGGACTATGATGATATAGAGTATATCATCATAGATGGTGCATCCAAGGACAGAACTATGGATATTGTTAATGAATACCGTGGAAAAGTCACACACATCATTTCAGAGATAGACCGCGGAATGTACGAGGCAATCAACAAGGGTATCCGCATGGCTACAGGCGACTACATCGGGCTTGTACATTCAGACGACATGCTTGTTGCTCCAGACACAATAAGCCACATAGCCAAGCAACTTGAGGAGACAAATGCCGACATGTTATATGCCGACGGCATCTACGTTGACCGCAACAACCTGAGCAAGGTGAAACGTGTATGGAAAGGCGGTAAATTCTCCCGATGTAAATTGGGATGGGGATGGCTCCCACTACACACCACCGTATATATGCGCAAGGACTTCATCATGCAGAACGGTCTCTATGATGAGCGATACGAGATTTCTGCCGACACAAAATTTCTCATCAAGTGCCTCTGTCACAAGGATATCAAAGTCACCTATTTGCCAGAGACCGTAATCCTCATGCGCATGGGAGGACTCTCCACCACATGGGCACATATGAGCCACGTGTGGGCAGAAGACATACTGCTATACAGACAGTATGGATTCAAGCATCCTATCCTATTGAAATTACTCAAGATGGCATGGAAAGTACCACAATACATCTCTGCCTTTTTTACTAAAAGTCCAATGTAGCACCCGTATAGCCGTTTAATTTTGCAAAGGTTATAACTTTCTTGCTCATTGTCTTCCATGATTTCATATATTTGTAAGTTTATAAGTTTTTAGGTTTTTAAGTTTGTTAGTTTTCACAAAGGTGGATAATCCACAAGAACACAAAAACTTTAAAACTCAAAAACTAAAAACCTAAAAACTCACAAACTTATAAACTAACAAACTCAAACAAATCGATTGTGCCTGCCTCTTCCTCTACAAAAAACATCATTTTTATAGAAAATTCAAGGCAAATATGCAGAATTATCCATTTTTTTATAAAGCATACTTTATAAAAACATACCACTTTTGTAAAGTAAACTTTATAAAAGTACCATTCACTAATAATCCATGATGACGATTTCGCCTTTTGCAAGGGAGGCTTGCACATCTATTATTCGTTGGTTGCCACTTCCACGGAAACGGAGGGAGGTGTCTCGTTGTGCAAGGATGAAAGGACTATCCACAAGTACGTCGATAGTCTCAAGCAAAGGACGGAAACGAGGATTGTCAACGATATTCTCCCACTTATATCCAGTATAGCACCAGATGTTCTTGCCAAGCCTACGCTTTATCTCACGGGCAAGCTCAGTCACATCCTCTGCCTGAAAGAATGGGTCGCCACCAGAGAATGTTACAGGGAAACCGTTATACTTTATCACCTGCATCAACTCCTCTATTGATGTCTCCTTTCCTGCCTCTATGTCCCATGACTGGGGATTATGGCATCCCTCACACTTGTGGGTACAACCAGAGAAGTATATGGAAGTACGAAGTCCAGGACCATCAACGCTGGTTCCTTCGACGATATTTATTACATGTAACATTCTTCAAAAATTAACAATTAACAATTAACAATTAACAATTAGCAATTAACAATTAATAAATTAGCATGCAGGCACGCGGAGTGGGAAGGAAACAAAAAGATAAAAGTTAAAAGGGGGACAGCAGTCCTACCCTTTTAACTTTTAACCTTATATTCTCACCAAATGGGTGGATTACTTATGTACCACACGGTCACGAAGCTCAGCAAGCTTGCCTGAGTTCCAACGGTCAGTAGTACCCACGAGGTAACCTGTGATACGCTGAAGTGTGTCAATATGTGTTCCACCACACTTAGGACAAACCTTCAAGCCCTCTGAAGCATCCTCATAGCCACAAGTCATACAACGATTACGATTGTGGTTTACAGAACCATATCCGATGTTGTACTCATCCATGAGGTCAACGATGTTCATGATTGCCTCTGGGTTGTGAGTTGCATCACCGTCAATCTCCACATAGAAGATATGTCCACCACGTGTAAGTTCATGATATGGAGCCTCTATCTCTGCCTTGTGGCGTGGACTGCAATGATAATATACAGGAACGTGGTTAGAGTTTGTATAGTAATCCTTGTCTGTTACACCAGGAACGATGCCATACTTCTTCTTGTCACCACGAGTGAAACGACCTGAAAGACCCTCTGCTGGTGTTGCGAGGATAGAATAGTTGTGCTGATACTTCTCGCTGAACTCGTTGGCACGATCACGCATGTATGTCACGATTCTCAATCCAAGTTCCTGTGCCTCGGCACTCTCACCATGATGCTTGCCTACAAGTGCAATGAGACACTCAGCAAGGCCGATGAAACCAATACCAAGAGTACCTTGATTGATGACAGACTCGATTGTATCGTTCTCCTTGAGGTTCTCTGAGCCAACCCAAAGCTTTGACATCACGAGCTGGAACTGCTTAGCAAGGGCAGTCTTCTGGAACTGGAAACGTTCGTGCAACTGCTGGGCAGTAATAGAAAGAAGCTCATCAAGCTTTGCGAAGAATGCGTTGATACGGTTCTCCTTGTTCTCAATCTGCATACATTCGAGGGCAAGACCCACGATGTTGATGGTAGAGAATGAAAGGTTACCACGACCAATACTTGTCTTCTCGCCGAAGCGGTTCTCAAACACACGTGTACGACAACCCATAGTTGCCACTTCCCACTTGTAACGCTCAGGATCATCCTCTCTCCACTTCTCGTTGAAGTTATATGGAGCATCGAGGTTGACGAAGTTAGGGAAGAAACGACGTGCCGTAACCTTACAAGCAAGCTTATAGAGGTCATAGTTACGGTCAGTTGGGAGGTAGCTGATACCCTTCTTCTTCTTCCAAATCTGGATTGGGAAGATAGCTGTGGCACCATTGCCCACACCCTCGTAAGTAGATTCGAGGAGCTCACGGATGACGCAACGTCCCTCGGCACTTGTGTCAGTACCATAGTTTATAGAACTGAACACCACCTGATTACCACCTCTTGAGTGGATAGTGTTCATATTATGTATGAAAGCCTCCATAGCCTGATGCACACGTCCCACGGTACGGTTGATGGCATGCTGCTTTGCACGTTCCTTGCCAGTAAGTCCGTCGAGGTCAGCCTTGATGTAATCCTCGATGTCAGCATCATAGAGGTCAGAGAGGTCTTCGCCAGTAATCTGCTCCACATACTTCACCTCCTCCTGATACGAAGAGCGAACATATGGAGCCATGTAGAAGTCGAAGGCAGGGATTGCCTGACCACCGTGCATCTCGTTCTGGGCAGTCTCAAGTGAGATACAGGCAATAACGCTTGCTGTCTCTATACGCTTGGCAGGACGGCTCTCGCCATGACCAGCCATAAAACCATGCTGAAGAATATGATCCAGTGGATGCTGGATACAAGTGAGTGACTTTGTTGGATAATAGTCCTTGTCGTGGATGTGAAGAAGATTATGCTTCACAGCCTCACGGCTCTGCTCAGAGAGGAGGATATCATCCACGTATGGCTTTGTGCTCTCGCTGGCAAACTTCATCATCATACCAGCAGGTGACTCCGCATTCATGTTAGCGTTCTCACGAGTCACATCGTTGCTCTTAGCCTCGATGATTGACTGGAAAAGATTATGAGTCTTAGCCTTACGGGCAATATCACGCTCATGACGATAAGCGATGTACTTCTTAGCGACTTCCTTACGAGGGCTCTTCATCAGTTCAACCTCCACAAGGTCCTGAATAGCCTCTACGGTCATCTGTTCCTTACCCGTTGTACCGATACGGTCAGCGATGCGCTGGATGAGAGTTTCATCCTCGCCCTTTTCTGTCTGCAGCATAGCCTTGCGGATAGCTGCCTTAATCTTTTCCTCGTTATAGCCGACAATACGACCATCACGCTTTATAACAGTTTGAATCATTTTGGTATGAGGTTTTGAAGTTTATTATACTACTTTTACAGTCGGTAGGAATTAACTTAAATTCCTTTATTCTAAAAAACTTAATTCTGGATGCAAAAGTATGAAAGAATTTCAATATGTGCAAGAAATCCACAAAGAAAAAACACATTAAAAATTAGTGTCGGATAATCATTTTGTCTAACAACCGCATTACAATATCATCATAACCACGAATTTGAGCATCGTCACTATTGCTTCAAACTTATTTTTCAGGCATTAATTACATTCCATTTGTCCACTTTTTTCCATGTATTAGCCAATCTATAGAAGCAGAGAGGTAGAGCCACCGCATTAACATCACGGAAAGAGGTGTGTCATACTGCATGAGCAACAAACACACGACTTTCGTTATAATAGATGATGTGTTATATTATCAAACTCGTCATTGCATGGGAAATGACGAGTGAGCATACTCAACAAAAATTATCGTCTTCCTGCACCACCGCCAGAACCTCTGGAGCCTGCACCACCACTTCTAGAAAACTCGCCTCTATTACTCATCCCACCTATGCTATTAGAGCCATTATCGGTACCATTCGGAACTTTCAATAAATCAATTGTAATAGACTCTCCAAAAGGTGATAATTTTCCATCTCTATAAAGTCTTATCATATTTGACGATAAGCTATAAATCCTATAATAGCAATATCAATTCATTACATAATAGATATTGTTTTTTATTATTAAATGTCCGATTAAATATTTGCCAGAAGCACGCTTACCCAATCTTTGGCATTCAAACTTTTCTGGTAATTTATCACTAATATAATATCTATACTTTGTAAAAGTAGAGCTCACTGTATCGCTCAATGAATACAAGGAAGTTATAGTAAACACACTATCTGTAAAACAAAAAACACGCCTAACATAGGTAGTATCACAAGAAGTATCACGCCAATTTCCCTGTATTAAGGCGTGTGTTGAGCTTGAATTGTTTGAGGGTGTCCCTGGATTATACAAAGTCCCCCCTCTATACGTTCCTCGTTGAGCGAACAAAGATATGTGTGATACAAACATCACAAATAAAAACAAAAAGTATTTCATAATCTAATATTTTATATTTATTTACTAATAGGAGTTGCATATCCATCATACTTATACATATACAAATCATGGAAATCCTCTGGAGAATGAGTTTCATAAGTTCCTGTAAAAGGATCCATACATACAAATCCTTCCAAGCCATAAGTATTATATCCAACAATTAAAACTTCATGACCAGCACCTTCAACAAACGATGAATTC
>R24__coassemble_1587_pt1 | contig 11539 bp, 8 predicted proteins | sample R24__metabat2_low_PE_026 | metagenome-assembled genome bin R24
ACAGAACAAAAACAAGAAAAAACATGTTTTCTTTTGTTTTCCTATGTTTTCTTTTGTTTTTCTAATTGGCCGCTTGGCGGCATAAAAAGATTACGGGATAATGAACAATATATAGTAACTTGTGCCTCGTTCCGGATGGCCGCCCCCTTTGGGGGTCGGGGGGCCTAACACAACCCTCGTTCCGGATGGCCGCCCCGTTACTTCCCTGCGGTCAGTGAGACCGCTTCGCTAAGTTGGCGGGTCGGGGGGCCTTAATTTTATTTTTAGGATGAAGTACTTATACGCAGAGATTACTATTAAACCATTCTCAGAGGATACGGCAGATGTCCTTTGTGCCATGTTGGGTGAAGTGGACTACGACACGTTTGAGACAACGGATACAGGTGTGCGTGCCTATATTCCAGAGGCTAAGTTTGACGAGAACTCACTCAAGTCTGCACTTGACACATTCCCTATTGAGGGAACAGAATTCACTTATACTATCAACGAACTTGAGAACAAGGACTGGAACGAGGAATGGGAGAAAAGCTCATTCACTCCCGTGCTTGAGGAAAAGTTCGGCATAAAGCTGAACCCACGCATGGCATTCGGGTCAGGACAGCATGAGACAACATCTATGCTCACCGAGTATCTTATGAGTCACAGTTGGGACAATATGCGTGTACTCGATATGGGATGTGGTACAGGCGTACTCGGTATAGCCATGGCAAAGAGTGGTGCGAAGGATGTTGTTGCCATAGACATAGACGACATGAGTGTGGAGAATGCAAAGGAAAACTTTGCTCTCAACGGTATCGAAAACGTACAGGTACTTCATGGTGATGCTTCAGCCATCTCAGGACAGTTTGACGTTATCGTTGCCAATATCCACAAGAATATACTACTTAATGATATGCCTACATACGTCAAGCATCTTGCACGTGGAGGCTACCTTATCATGAGTGGCTTCTTTGTTGCAGATGTCAAGAGCATATCCGACGCAGCCAAGTCACATGGCATGAGTATATGCGACCAACTCACCAAAAACGACTGGACTGTTTTGGTAGTCAAGAATATTTGACGTGAATAATAAATGAAAATATATGATAATGGTTGAATGGATTAGTAATAATTTGTTCAACCATTTTTGTTTTGTATATACAATTATGCAGCTTTTGTATCTTGCATATAATCAAGATGTAGTAATGACTTTGTGAAATTTCTGTGAACTTTTTTTGACGTGTAACATAAAATGTGAAATATTTGTGAACAGTTTTATGATGGGATTTATCTTTTTTTCCATACTTTTGCAAGTGAAAATGAAACTAACAAATTGTTGATACAATGAAAAAGATTTATATTCTCTCATTATTCTTGTTTTGTTACGTCGCTTCCTTTGCTCAGAAGTTTGATGAACAGGTGAAGGCGCTGACGGAATCTATTTATGACAAGGTGACGGTTGACCCTCGTAAGGCAGATAGTTGTCTGGCTGTGATTGAAGGTCGCATAGCAGAGTATGCCACAAAGCCAATGACGGACAAGAATTCCGTCGAGCTGGCGGTGTATCATGCCGTGGCTGGTTGGATGTATGATAATAGTCAGTCACGCAACACACGTCGTAATGCGGATAATACGTACAAGGCAAAGAGCACGGAACATTGGAATCATGTGCTCGACGATAAGCGTGCCCTTGCTCTTGCCAAGGCTAAGAACTATAAGAGTCTCGTGAAGATTGGAGCAGATGGCAAACTCTTCAATCACGATATGTTGTGGGTGATGACCCAACTTGTCGAAAAAGAAGTAAGTCATAATAAGAGGGATTCACTTTATGCTGATGTAAAGGAAGTGTATCGTACACTTGGTAACACAGATGCTGTAACCACTATAGAGGATATGCTTGTGTATTTCAAATCCGACGATTATAATCCTAAGGATACAGATGACCATATCAGATATTGGCGTGAGATGCAGAAGAAATATCCTAAGTCTCATTATCTGAATTATTATGTCAATCAGGAACGTGAATTGCTTGAACCACGTCTTTCGGTTAGAAGGTCGGATAATATACATAATTGTGTTGCGAACAAACCGTTTGGCTATGTTTTGAATTATTGGAACACCACGAATGCTACTCTCATCATTCGTGAGTATGATGGTGTGGTTAAGGGTCAGTATCGTTGGCAGAAAGTACTGAAGAAGACGGGTAAGGTAGTAAAGACTATGAATTTCACTTTTGGTGGCGATACTGCAAATCAGAGACGTGTTAAGGATAATCTTCCTGTCAAGGGTACAGACAGCATAAATGTCACTCTTCCTGCTGGTAGGTACGTTTTCACTTTTGAGGCTAATGGAAGTGAAGATACGTACCAGGTGTGCGTGACAAGTATCTGTGCTTTTGCCTATCGTGATGCTGGTAAACTTTATTGCGTGGTGCTTGATGCCATGAGCGGTAAACCTGTAGAGAATGTGGAAGTCAGGATGTATGCTGACGAGAATGATAGGGATGAGAATAAGAAAGTGCTTGAAACGCGTAAGACTAATGGTGAAGGAAAAGCCGTGATGTATAACATCACGAAGAATGGCTATTACTATCTTAGGGCTTTTGCTTCTAAAAATAACTTTGTCGATATTGGTTTCCATCGAAGTGGTATTTATACTGAAAAGTCAGATACTACGATAAAGTGTGAACTCTTCACAGATAGGGCTATTTATCGTCCAGGTCAGAAGGTACGTGTGTCTGGCGTCCTCTATCGTTATACAGGAAAGGATACATACGAGGTGGTACGAGATTATGATACAAAGATAAAGCTTTATCTTGACTATAATAATCCTATGGAGGAGAGTGTTAAGTCAAACTCTTTCGGTAGTGTTGATGCTGAGTTTACTCTTCCAAAGGATGCAAAGTTAGGACGTTATAGATTAGAATGTGTATCTGGTAATGCAAATATAACAGTAGAGGAATACAAGCGTCCTACATGGGAACTTAAACTCGAAGGTCAACGTGCAGATTCAACTCGCGCCGTTGCTCTTGGTGACACACTTGTTGTAGAGGGAACAGCCATGTCGTATGCAGGTGTCCCTGTACAGTTGATGGATGTGGAATATGATGTGTATAGTTCTACCTCTTTCCACTCATGGTACATTAATCCTTATTATTCTGATTGGAACTTTCAAAATGAAGGTATCGTAGATGCAGGATCAGATGGTAAGTTCCGAATAATAGTACCATTATGCTTGGATGAAGGAACTATGAAGCAGTTTGATGGCTTTGCACGTTTCAAGATTCATGTTAAGGCTACAGATATCGCTGGCGAGACGCATGAACAGGATTACTTCATAGGAGTGTTCAAGGATGACTACGTTCTTGTGATAGATGGTAGGAATAAACTTGACCTTAATGAAGAAACTACATACAAAGTGCAGGCTCTTGATGCGCTTAACAAACATGTGGATGTTAAAGTGGAGTGTACACTTTCATTGAAGGATAAGGTCATAGGCACAAAGACCATTAAGGCAGGTGATGTCCTCCGTATTTCTGAATTATGGAATGGCGACAAGAATGATATGCCTATGGGCGACTATGTCCTAAATGTAGTAGGAAAAGACCGTAATGGAAAGGATATAAAGGTACAAAAGACGATACTCGTATATGATACTAACGAGAAGACACTTGTCAATCGTAAGATAGAATCAAGTCAGGATTTTATCCATTGTCCAGATAGGGAGATAAGCAAGGATAAGACAGCTAAGATCTACTTTGCACCAGCGGAGGATAGCGTGTATGTATATCGCTATACTGCTATTCAGAACAAGGTTTTTGAAGAAAAAGTGGAACTTATCCGCAATAAGATTTACATCTTTGAGGTGAAGTATGATGAGGCAATGGGTAATGGCGTTGATTTTGAAATATATTATGCCAAGAATGGCGTGATGAAAAGCCATAGACAGAGCCTGACACTTGTCCGCCCAAAGAAAGAGATGAACCTCTCATGGCATACGTTCCGTGACAAGCTTCAGCCAGGACACAAGGAAACATGGAAACTGAAGATACAGTCGCCTGATGGTAAACCTCATAGTTCTGCAGAACTTCTTGCCACTATGTATGATGCTACGCTTGATGAGTTTGTGTCACATAGGTTCTCTTCTTCAATTTATCCAAGCAGATTTTACAGAAACTTTGAGATATGTACCAATTCTGTTTATGGTGATCCATGGATTGATTTGGAAGGTGATTATAAAGATAAAAAAGTCAGGGCTTGGGTATTTGACAAATTCACTTTGTTTGAGAATGTTAGAGCAAACTTTAATCGCTATGTGTTGAAGAAGTCTCCTGTTAGAGAGGTGGCTGGGGGTGCTCAACGTGCAAGGGCTATGAATGCTACAGCAGGTATTAGTGTTGCATGTGAACCATTTGACATGGAAGAAGAATCCCAATTGTTATCAGATAGGGCTGTATTCCGGGAAGTAAGTGCAAAAACTAAGGCAGAATCAGTTGATGCAAAGGAATTCATTGCCGAGACTCCAATCTCAGCACCTTTGCGTTCAAACTTTGCAGAGACAGCATTCTTCTATCCTCATATTGTGACGGACAAGGATGGCGTGGCAGAGATTAGCTTCACTCTTCCTGAGTCACTCACCAAGTGGAAGTTCCTTGGCTTTGCTCACGACAAGGAAATGAACTACGGAAGTATCAAGGCTGAGGCTGTGGCACAGAAACAGTTCATGGTTCAGCCACAGATGCCACGCTTCATCCGTGTGGGTGATGAGGCTGTCATTACTACACGCATTATTAATCAAGGTGACAAGGCTATTAAGGGTAGGGTACAGATGTGTATTCTTAATGCACGTACCGAGGAACTTATAGCGTCACTCTCCAAGACCATGCCTTTTGAGTGTGGTGCTGATACTTCCATCGCTGTGTCTTTCCCAGTAACAGCTACGTCATCTGCTGACGATTATATCTGTGAGATTGTGGCAGAGGGAAATATTAAGGGCGAAGAGAATAAGGGTGCAAAAGTTCAAAGCTCAAAGGCTAAAGGTACTAAGGATTCTTCATTATTCACTCTTCATTCTTCATTCTCTGATGGTGAGCGTAACCTCCTCCCTGTTCTTCCTTCACGTGTCAAGGTGACAGAGAGCGTTCCTTTCTATATAGAGAATGCCAGCGAGAAGACCGTGGATTTGTCTGCCCTCTATAATGCCAACAGCTCTACGGCAGATGAGAAGACCATGAGCATAGAATATACAGCCAACCCAGTATGGACGGTTGTTGAGGCTCTTCATAACATAGACACTCCAGACGTTCCTTGTGCCACATCACTTGCTTCGTCTGTATATGCCAACAGCATGCTTCTTACTCTTGATTCAAAGCTTTCTGCCTATACTCAGAAGCCTGTCATCAATCGTGATACGGTAGGCGTAAAGCTTACAAAGGCTATGAAGGAACTGAAGGACTTGCAATGTAATGATGGCGGTTTCCGCTGGTTCAGTGGCTTTGAAAGGAGTAGCTACTATATCACCCTGCTCGTAGCAGAGCAGTTGGTTAAAGTGCCACTTATACAGAATGTAAAGGATAAGATAGATTCTTCATTCTATATTCTTCATTCTTCATTAAATTATCTTGACAGCATTCAGGTGGAGCGTTATGAGTACAACCGTGCGCATAAGATTAAGACTGTTCCAAGCGAGAGTGATCTTCACTATCTTTATGTATGCTCTATGACGCCAGACCGTAAGGTGAGTGCCAAGGCAAAGGCTCTCCGCAACGAGATGCTTTCATACATTGAGACCCACTCGCAGGAGCTTACCATCTATGGTCTCTCTGCTTCAAGCAACATACTTCGTGCGTTCGGTAGGAAAAATAGTGCAGATAAGTTCCTCAATGTTGTTCGTCATTATCTGGTAAAGGACGAGGGACTGGGCAAGCACTTCGAGGCAAATCGTGCGTACTATTCTTGGTACGACTATCGCATTCCAACACAGGTTGCTGCAATGGAGGCTTTGTATTCTGCTAATGCAAATGACGAGAACCTTAATGACATGACGCTTTGGCTACTTCGTCAGAAACAGGTACAGTCATGGGACAATCCTACAAATACAGTCAATGTGTGTGACCTCCTGTTGAAGATGAACGAGACATCTTTCAACTCAGAACTCATGAGTCACGACTCATCACTTCCAAGGATGACTCTCAATGGTAAGCAACTTACGGAGAAGTCTTTCATCAAGGATAATGTCCGCAAGGATTCCCTCTACTTTGCTGAAGAGATGGGTTACATGAACAAGCAGGTATCGCCTTCACTTGTAGAAAATGCCAAGACTCTCAAGATTCAAAAGAATAAAGGTTCAAAGGTTCAAGGAACAGGTGTTTCCTCAGTATCCTGGGGTGCAGTTACTGTCACCTTTACGGAAGAGAGTAACAAACTCAATTCCTACACTACAGGTGAGATAAGGATTTCGCGCAGGATAATGGTGGAAGATAACTCAGAACTCATAACTCAAAACTCATCACTCAACAGATGGCGTGACCTACGTGAGGGCGAGACCTTGAAGGTAGGTCAAAAGGTACGAGTACGCCACACTCTCCATACCGACCGTGACATGGATTATGTATGTGTCAAGACACTTCATCCGGCATGCTTTGAACCTGTTGACAAGCTTAGCGGTTATCAGTGGAAGGGTGGTGAAGGCTGTTACCAATCTATTCATGACTCTTACATAGAGATGTTCTTCCAGACATATCATGAGGGAACAAGTACCCTCGACATCGACTACTACGTCACTCGTCCTGGTACTTACAACATGGGCATCACCACCGCCGAGTGTACCTACGCCCCAATGTACGGTGGACACTCTGATGGCATGACCGTAAAGGTAGTAGGAAATTAAGAGTATGTGTCAGATAACTCAAGTTTCGGAAGTTTTCAACTATCTCCTTTTTACTCATCCTAACTACAAGAGACGAAAAAAAGAGAGTGCACGATGATATGTGTACTCTCTTTTTTGTTAATATGTCCTTGTTAAGTCTATTTCAATTGTTTGCCGTCAGAGAAAGCATGTCCTACAGTTTGTCCGAGTTGGATGTAAGTGTTGCTGACAGGGTTGTATGTGATAATACCCATCTTCTCAACATCTGGGTTGCCGTCGGCTGTCAGATATTTTTCATCGCAGAGTATGTTGACAATCTCTGCCACAAGGTTGTAGCCAGCAGCGCTCTTGTCAATCATCTGCTTTACCTTACATTCCAGAGTTAATGGGAACTCCTTGAAGAGTGGTGCGTTCACATTAGGAGCCTTCTCCGTTGTCCATCCTGTTTTTTCTATTTTGTTTGGTGTGTTCCTGCCGCTTACAATGCCTACGTAGTCGGAGGCTACCATTGTCTGTGTTGTGGCAAAAGCAACGGTAAAGTATGCATTTGTTTCGAGGTTGTCTGTTGTTGCATGTGAGCCAAGTGATATGGTAAGTTCATGCATGTCCCATTGTCCACCCCAAGCTGCATTCATTGCATTTGGCTTGCCATTTTTATCATAAGTGCCGATAATCAACACTGGTTGTGGAAGTATCCACGGTTTTGAACCAAAGCTTTTCATGTTTTATTTGTTTTTATTTTTTGTTATATTTATTTGATATATTTTATCTTTGACGTATCACGTGGTCTTGCATCTGGCTGCTCGTCTGGATAGCCGATACCTATGATATATAATAGATGATAGCCTTCTGGTATGTCAAGACGCTCTATGAAAAATTTTGCCTCGTTTGTTACGTTAAGAAAACGTATTGGTGCTCCAAGGCAACATGTGCCGAGACCAAGTGACTGAGCTGCAAGCATCATGTTTTCACCGAGTAGTCCTGCGTCAAGTTCGCCAGTACCATCTGATGGCGTGCATACGCAGATGAGGTTTGGAGCGTTGCGGAACATATTCTTGAAGTTTGCGTCACGCTTTACCTGTTCCTTGTTTTTTTGCTTATATACCTCTGTTACGTCGGAAATGAGTTTCTGATCTTCCACTACTCTTACAATCCATGGCTGGCGGTTTATTCCACTTGGTGCATTGATTCCACTGCGTACTACGAGTTCAAGCTTCTCATGTTCTACAGGCTTGTCAAGATATTTACGAATTGAACGACGTGCCATTATGTTACTGAGTACAGGATTCAATTCCATCTGGACATCAAGTTCTATGTCTCTCATGTTTTCTGTTGGCTCGTAACGCTTGATGATACGACCATCACGTGATACGAGGAACTTGGTGAAGTTCCATTTTATGTCAGCATTCTTGTCGTAGTTGCTGTTTTGCTTACGAAGCATGTTGTCCATGAACTTACCTGTCTCGTTATTGAGGTCAAAGCCTTTGAATCCTTTCTGTGATTTGAGATAGGTGAAGAGTGGGGACTCGTTAGTTCCATTCACGTCAATCTTGTCGAACTGTGGAAACTGTATGTCGAAATTGGCAGTGCAGAACTCATGTATTTCCTTAATTGAACCAGGAGCCTGAGCTCCAAATTGATTACAAGGAAAATCAAGAATCTCAAGACCTTCTGCATGGTACTTTTGGTAGAGAGCTTCCAATTCTTTGTACTGTGGTGTGAAACCGCATCGTGTAGCAGTGTTGACTATAAGGAGCACCTTACCCTTGTAGTCTGCCATTGCTACTTCTTTGCCGGCATCATTCTTTACCTTGATGTCATAGATTCCCTGTGCTGAGATACTGAGTATGCTCACGGCTGCCATTAGGCAAATAGTCCATAGTTTTTTCATGCTTTTATTTTTTGTCGTTATGTTGTATAGTCTGTTAATGTAGTTTTTGAAATGTATATTCGATTCAATCAAATATTACAAGTAAGCTATTGTTTGACTTGATTATAGTTGACGGTGATAAAATAAGTTTTACTTCTCACCCTTTTTCCTATACTTCTCTATCATAGCTCTGAGTGTGGCTCCGTGATGTCCTTCTTGCTTTGCAAATATTTCCATCTCATCGGCTGCTTCACTCATTCCTGCAGCACGGAAGGCTTGTGCAAACTGACTTACTTGTTCTTCACCTTTTTCTTCTCCAGTAGCGAAAGCCTCAGCTATCTTCCAGATATCTGCATTATATTTGCCTATGAGTGTGGCATAAAACCCTGCATGTACAGCTTCCTTATTAGCCATTTCAATAAACGTCTTTGATACTTCCTCAGGATATCCCTGTTCACATGCCATACGTGCAAGCGCATAATATGTCATTACCCCTGCAGCTTCAGCCTTGGCTGCTCCATCGCATAACTTTTCAAAGTCTGTTCCCTTTACTGTTCCGTAAATCATATACTTTTAATTCAAAATTTGCTGCATGTTGTCTTAAAGCATATATTTATTATGTCTTTTAGACTCTTTTTATGATGTTGTTTTGACAGATATGAAAAAAAATCTATCGTTCGCGATGCAAATGTATGACATTTCTTTTATATCGCAAGCGATTTATGTATTTTTTTTTGTGTGTGTATAAAAATATCGTGTGCGATAATAAATATGAACATGGAATAGGGAATATGAACAGTATAATAATTTGCCAATTATAATAACATGAATTAAAGTGGTATGACAGAATTAACGTATTCAACAAGTCTGTTGTTGCTGTTCTTATTTCCACACTCTTACATAGTCTATTTCATATCGCATGGGGAATGCTGTATTGTCAATCCAACCACCATTGTCACCTCCGAGTGCAAGATTGAGGAGAATGTAATGGGGTTGTGTGAAAGGACTCTTGTGTTTGCCTATACTACCATTGATGGTGGTTGATTGTGATACTTCGTTGAGTAATTCATCATCAAGGTATATACGTATGGTGTTTTCATCCCAATCCATTCGCCATATATGGAAACGTGTTGCCCAAAATGGGTCGGTGCTGAGAAAATGTTCGTATGGAATCTTAGCCGACTTCCATACAGCATCATAGTGTCGTTCATTGCCCCATGCGAAGTTGGCAAGTATGTATGGCTTGCCATCTGTACGGTAGAACTCAAGAAGGTCAATCTCTCCGCATGACGGCCATTCCATCTTGTTACCAAGCGTCCATATTGCTGGCCACGCTCCGTAGGAAACAGGAATACGTGCCCTAACTTCAAGGCGACCGTAGCGGAAACTGAATTTGTTCTTAGTGATGAGACATGCTGAAGTGTAGCGTATGGAGTCGCGTTGTCTGTTCCATTGTCTGCTGTCGGGATTGTACCAAGGGTTAGGGCGAGGCTTTGTCTCCTTGCGACATTCTATTACGAGTAATCCGTCCTTCTGGTATGCGTTATCCTTCTGATACCATTGGTCTTCGTGGTTGCGCACGAATCCCTCCTCATATCCCCATCGTGTAGGGTCAGGTGTTCCGTTTGTGTTGAATTCGTCTGACCACACAAGGGTGGTGTATTGCTGGGCATTCATGCTTGTGAATACCATTGCTAAATATATGAATGTTTTTAGTCTCATTTTATTTCTGTAAAATTATGATTCTGCATAAAAAAGCAGGTTCATTGTGTTAGAACCTGCTTCTTTGGTATGGTTTAATCTCGTAGTTAGAGATTCCTATTTCGTCAGTTCTGCGATAGTTGCATATTACTTGTTGTCAGTAAGAACATCACGCTTAGTTACTTCCCTTCGGTCAGTGAGAACGTTTAACTTAATTGTTCTTCTCCTTCTTCGGTTTACGTGGCTGGAACTGATTCATCTTGATGACAGGACGAATGACGCGACCATCATAGCGAGTTTCGTTCTCTGTTATTCCGTGACCTGTCTTGTTGAAATGAAGTATATATGCACCATTGCTCTTTGCACCTGTGTATGCGTTTGCCGTCCAATAGAATCCGTCTTCATTGGCGTAGCATACCTTCATGCGGAAGCAAGCTCCACCAGCAGGGAGAATTATGTAATTGCCGTTAGGACCTGTTATTTTATATACCCATTTGCCGTTAATCTCGGTCCATGTCCATACACACTGTGTACATAGTTCGTTCATTTCTCCAAGTGTAGGAATACACCATTTTCCTCCCCATACTACTCGTGCCGCATCATCGGAGAAGTCGAGCAGACGTCTGTTGTCGTAGTAGCCATCGTAGCCTTGCTTCTCTGCTTGTATTTCGCTTACGTACTTAGTGTAGCCACGTGTGAATTTGCCATTGATGTATGTTCCTTCAATCTTTTCGTTCTGTGTCTGGCAGAAGAACTCGTAGTTGTCCATTGCATAGTCCTTCTTTGGCTTTGTCTCTCCCCAGGCATAGAACTTACCGCAGTCTGTAGGTGAGTTGGCACCCATGTTCTTCGTTGCCCACATGACGCTTAGGCCAAGGTCAACGTATTCGTATCCATTTGTGATTTTTTCAACAGTCTTTGCGTTAACAGAAGTCTGCTGAGCTGATGCTTGACTGCAAACGGCAAGCATCAACATGATGATGTGCAATGCCCGTTTCATAGACTAAATATTTTAATGGTTAATAAGTTTGTATCGCAAATATAAATATTTATTTGAAAATGCCAAATAAAAACGGGCTTTTTTTTCTGTTTTTCAAAAAAGAAATGTGAAATGTAGTAATG
>R24__coassemble_1588_pt1 | contig 11535 bp, 8 predicted proteins | sample R24__metabat2_low_PE_026 | metagenome-assembled genome bin R24
CACTATCAGTCAGTATTACGGAGTAGTTTCAGGCGAGGTTATTATCGGCGCTAACTTCCTGAAGGATATATCAGCTTCACTTCACGATTTCTTCGGAGGTAGGGCAGGAAGCTATGAGCGAACCCTCATTGAGGCAAAGGAGAATGCTATTAACGAGATGAGCATGAGAGCTTCACAACTTGGAGCAAATGCTATCCTAGGTATAGATATCGACTATGAGACCTTAGGTCAGAATGGAAGTATGCTTATGGTTGCTTGTAGCGGTACAGCCGTAAGGATAGATTAGTTTTAAGTTCTTATGTTTGTGAGTTTATAAGTTCTTGCGGATATCGGTTTCCGTGAAAACTAAAACAACAACAAACTTATAAACTCAAAAACTCACATCAATCATATAATTGCAAAACGAATAAGAGCTTCGTCCGTGAGGATGAGGCTCTTTTTAGTTTGTCTTATAATACGACTTAGTCATGTTTGAATAAAAACATAGATAACGTAGGATTCAAAAACTCATAACACCATATATTATCATCTTTTCCGCTTTGTATAATTCTTTTTTATTAATTTTTCACACATATTAGCCAAATTTGTTGTTATGAATGATTAAAATGTCGTAATTTTGCGACGCAAAACAGGATCACCTAAGTTTAAGGTAAGATTGTATTTAAGGAACAAGAAAAAATCAGGATAATTATTTTCAATTTTATTTTTTCAAAATCTCATTAAAGAGGATAACATGAAGAAAATTTTACTTTCTATCGTGTCATTCACTATGGCTATTGCTAATGTGAATGCACAACTCGCTACGGGCGATTATCTTATTCAGAATGTTGAAAACGGCCAGTATCTTGGTGGTGGACATGCTTGGGGAACACGTGCTTCACTCATCAGCAAGCCACAGTTCTTCACAGTAACATTGAACAACGGTAAGTACACTTTAGATTCACATCAGAGCAATGGTGGTGATAACAACTACCTTAACTCATCCCTTTTCGTTGATCAGCAAAGTGCTGACTGGGATATAGCAAAGGTGTCAGAAGGTGTTTATACAATTTCTATCGATGGTGGGTATTTGTACGCTCAGGGCTTGAACTCAGAAGTTAATAATGGTAGCGATGCTACATCTACATCTGCACAGTGGAAGTTTATTACTCTTGATGACGTAGTTGCTTCAATGGCAAATGCTACAGAAGAGAATCCTGTTGATGTAACAGCATTCATCATCAACCCAGAGCTCAAGCGTAACTATCCAAACTCATGGACTGTCACAGGTTTTGACGGTACAACTCCTGTTGCAAACTACATGTTTGGAAACGGCGAAAGCTGGGCAAATTGTTCTGGTTCAGAGGCATCAAGTAACGGATTCAAGACTGTTCAGACTATCACGCTTGCAAAGGCTGGTAAATATACACTTTCAGCTCAGGGCCTATATGTTCAGGATGCCAGCAGAAATGAGTCACTTCCATATCTCTTCGCTGGTGACAAGATGTCTAAGTTCCTTATTCGCAGGAATGGCGAAACAGATATCGTATCAGCTTATGCTTCATTCATGAACAATACATATTCTCTTACTCCAATTGAAATTGTAACTACAACTGATAACAAAACTATCGAGATTGGTTTTGCTGGTTCTGCTAAGTATATGCATGCTTATTTCGGAGAACTTGAACTCAAATACTATGGTAGTGTATCAGATGAGTATGTACTTAACTCTGTTATTGAGTCTATGGATAATGTTCTTACACAGGCTCGTGCTTACATCAACAAGTTCAACAAGGAGCCATTTGACTACTCTTTACTTGAGGACCTCAAGGCTTTCGTTGCTGCTGGCACAAAGATAGACAGAAAGTCTAAGGAAGCAATGGAAGAACTTACTGAAGAGTTGAGCACAAGCCTCTCTCTTACTAAGGAATCTGTTTCTGCTTACAAGAATGTAAAGGCATATATTGAGAAGGCTGAAAACCTTGACGAAGCTGGTAAGGCAGCATTTGCTGACATTAAGGATGCTTACTCTGCTGGCGAAATCGAGAATGTAGAAGATGTTGCTAATGCATACTTATCTGCCGTAAAGGCTCAGAATACTCCAAATACAGACATGACTGAGGCTATGCCAACAACATGGGAAGGTCAGACAAATATCTATCAAGGTATTTATCCAGAGAGATACTCTGATTCAAGTTTCCCAGAAGGTAAGATTATCTATCAGCATATTGACGGACTCACTCCTGGTGAGTATGAGGTAGAGTTCATTGCTGTTGCAAGCCTTGCTGACTGGTCAGGTCAGATTGGTTATGGTAATGACATCGCTCAGGTTTATGTTAATGATGATGCTTACGGCATAGAGGTATTCCATCAGACATCTTGTGACCCAACTTCATTCGTTCGTAATTACATCGCAACAGTAGGTGAAGATGGCGTTCTTGAGTATGGTATTCAGAACATCGCTGAAGGTGGATGCTGGTATGTTGCACAGGCACGTAGTCTTAAGTATGTTGGTGTTGCTGGTACAACTACTGCCATAGAGGATGTTAAGGCTTCATCAACAGTTGCTGCTGGCAAGTTCGTAGATAACGGTCAGGTCGTAATCGTTAAGAACGGTGCTAAGTACAACGTAAATGGTGTACGCAAGTAATTGGATAACCAACAAAACATTTTATATATTCGCTCCCACCAATCCATACGGGTTGGTGGGATTCTTTTTTCATATATAGAGCGAGAATGTGACAATTCACATTACATCCCTTTGGTCAGTGAGATTGCTTCGCTTAATTCCTCATTCCTAATTATTATTGCGATGCCACACAGAAGATAGCCAAAGAGACACACGAGTGGGGCGACTTTGATACGAATGTCGCTGAATATGTCTGGATTGAAGACATCTTCCGTCGTACCTTTGCCACTCATAAGCACAAAGCCAACGATGATAATGATTATTCCTATTGTGAGGAATATATAATTGATTCTTTTCATTTTGAAGTAAAAGTTAAAGTTCTTATTGTCTCTTTCGCATTTCCTCTATCCATTGGAGAGTACTTAGTTCATAGCGGATGTCATATTCTCGTGCTGATTGTTGTGATTGTGGAAGGGCAGAATACCACCTGAGATATTCACGACTTCGGTGTTCCAGTTGGTTGAGAATGTCATTTGCATTTGCCTTATCGCCACAACCGAGGTAGGTGTTGACAAGTTCAAGTGAACCACTATATATGCTGTGAGGAATGACGTACGAAGGTATCTCCTTGGCACATTTCTTTAGGACTGCCTTTGCCATTGTTGTGTCACCCTTCTGCATAAGTTCGTTGGCAAGTCTGGCAAAGCATTTGCGATGGCTTATGCACATCTTCTCTATCTGCTCGTCAATGTATATGCCTCGTTGAGACACGTTGCCATAATGGTAGCGGGTCATGAGATTATCGTACATCCGTTCTGCGTTCATTGGTGCCTCGTATGCGTTGGCTACATGATGGAATGTGAATGGGGTGATGCGCCATGCCATACCCTCGTGTACGAAATGTGTGTAAAGGTTGCCGTATATGCTCGGACTGACGGAATATGACATATACAGAGGTCGTGAGAAATTTGTCTCAGCTATGATGTCGAGCATCATGAGGTAGCTCTTAGTCACACTATCTTCTCCTTTGAAGCTGATGTCCATCCTATCTGGTAAATCCATACCCTCTGGTACGGCTATTCCAGAGCGTACAACGGCATCCTTATCTACCTTTATATATAGTGTGTCACTTGGCACACATGATGGCAGATTGTCCACAAACGTGCAATACTCTGTTGGTATGTCTTCCTTCAGTAGGAACTTGCGTATGGCATTCTGATACTCGAACGGTTCGTCACCCCATATACGTCGGGCTATTTCGGGTTCTTCGTCATACATCTTTTCTACAAGCTGCTTTACCGTAATGGCTGTGTCACCAAGATAGATAGTTGGATTGACCTCCACACGTTCGTGCTGTCCTTCGGCATATTGACGTGCATTCCATGTGACAGGAAGCGGTGATGACGAATAGGCAGGACGTTTCATCTGGTCAATGTACCACGATGTCTGGAGATAACTGAGGTTGCACACACGCACATCGGTACGCTTGCCCTCCACGTCCTGATTGTACCATAGAGGGAAGGAGTCATTGTCGGCAAAGGTAAACACAATGCCATCATGCGGAACGGTTTCAAGGTAGTTGAGTCCAAAGTCGCGACAAGCATAGCGGTCAGAGCGGTCATGGTCATCCCACGTCTGGCTAACCATCTGCAACGGTATGGCGAGTGCAGGAACAATCGTCACGAGTGCAGGAACGAGCTTAGACGTAATCCTTGTTTTCAACCAAGAGAAGATAGCAGGTATTCCGAGTCCACACCAGATAGCAAAGGCATAGAACGAGCCGACATAAGCATAGTCACGCTCACGAGGTTCGCAAGGCGTCTGGTTGAGGTATAGCACTATGGCTATGCCCGTCATAAAGAAAAGAAAGAATACTACCCAAAACTGCTGTATGCCTTTACGTCCACATCCAAACGCCTGCCACATGAGTCCGATAAGACCTATTATCAACGGGAGACAATAGAACACGTTGTGTCCCTTGTTGTCCTTCAACTCAGAAGGGAGCAGTTCCTGCTTTCCAAGCATGGCATCGTCTATGAACGAGAAGCCCGTTATCCAGTTGCCATGTTCACGCACTCCCGTACTATGCCTGTCATTCTGCCTACCCGCAAAGTTCCATAGGAAGTAACGCCAGTACATGAAGTTTATCTGATAAGAGAATAAGAAGCGCAGATTGTCCGTCTGAGTAGGTATGCTCGCCTGACGTGTGCCTACGGTAGGAATGACGTAGTCCACATTCTTCTTATGAACCTCGCCCAACCATTGCTCATAGTCTGCCTTGTGACGTTCGTCATATATGCGTGGGAAGAGCATACACTGGTCGGCAGGATAAGCAAGGTCGAAGTCCTCACGCACCACGATGTACTCGTCCTTCTCGTCATCGGATGCCTTAACCTTCTTACGATACACAGGACGGCGATTGATGGTCTCATACAGTAGTTGTCCGTCCTTCTCCACTATGTTAGGCGAGGATGCGTATGTAGGTCCCCACAGCAGCGGCTTGTCACCATACTGCTCACGACCGATGTACTCACGGAGTGTAAACACATCCTCCGGCGAGTTCTGGTCCATAGGTGTGTTGGCAAGCGAGCGTATTACGATGACCGTGTATGACGAGTAGCCGATGAGCATCATGGCAATACTGAGCAACGTGGTATGAAGAAAGCGAGGAGTTAAGAAACGCATTACCCTCTTCTTGTCAGTATGACCGCTGAAGTATATGCCTGCTATGAGCGAAGAAGTAAGAATGGCGATGAACACCCACACTCCAGTATTGTAAGGCATACCGAGAGTGTTGGTAAATAACAGTTCGAACCATCCTGCCACGATGAGTATGCCGGGCACTATGCTGTAGAGCACAATGGCAACAAGCATGAAGGAGACGAGCAATGCTGCGACCGTACCCTTGACAGTCACATGACAAGTCTTCTTGTAATAATACACAAGCACTATGGCAGGTATGCACAAGAGATTGAGCAGATGCACGCCTATGCTCAGTCCTATGAGGTAACAGATAAAGACTATCCAGCGGTCGCTCCTTGGATTGTCAGCCTCATCCTCCCACTTGAGGATAAGCCAGAACACGAGTGCTGTAAAGAAACTGGAGAAAGCATACACCTCACCCTCTACGGCAGAGAACCAGAACGTGTCGCTCCATGTGTAGATTAGCGAGCCACACACTCCTGATGCCATGATGGCAATGGTCTGTGGCGTAGATGGCGTGTCACCCTCTTTTATTATGAGTGCCTTGGCAAGATGTGTGATAGTCCAGAAGAGGAAAAGGATACACCCAGCCGACAGGAGTGCTGACATCGTGTTTATCATCCTTGCCACTTGTGACGAGTCGCTTGCAAACTGACTGAACACATTACCTACAAGCATAAAGAATGGCGCACCCGGAGAGTGTCCCACCTCCAGTCGTGATGCTGCACAGATAAACTCAGGACAATCCCAGAAACTTGCCGTTGGCTCAACCGTGGAGCAATACGTGAACGCTGCCACGACAAACATGAGCCAACCAATGATGTTGTTGATTACATTGTACGTTTTCATATCTCGATGTTTTTGACCCATACGGTTAAAACTTGTATTGCTGTTTTTTGCCGCAAAGCGGCCAGTTAGAACTAAGCGAAGCGGTCTCACTGACCAGCGGAAAGTAAAAACATGGGGAAAACCAAAGAAAACAAAAGAAAACCAAAAACTGTTTTTTCTTGTTTTTGTTCTGTTTCTTTAAGGTTTTTCTAATTGGCACCTTAGTGCAAAATTGTAACCACACAGGTCGTTGTTGTTTTTTGTGCAAAAGTATTGAGTATATGAAACACAGGCAAAAAAAGTAACTGACATTTGTCTGACAAATGAGTTTGTTAGTTTGTAAGTTTTTAAGTTTGTGAGTTTTTTAGTTCTTGCGGAATAGTTTGGGCATTACTCGTACTGTGTTCAAACTTTATCGTTTAGCAGTCGTTTAACAGGTGTTAAACATCTATTTAACGATGCAAAAAAATAGTTGCGCAACTTTGAAGTAAAAGTTCTCAACTTTGGCACAAAAGTTGCGCAAGCCCACAAATACGCCCTTAAAACAATCATACGTATCAATGAGGTCATTCATACGTATCATTTGAGTCATTCATACGTATGACGCAAAAAAGTGCCCCACGCTCCGTCAATAAAAAACTGACGCTCCGTCAAACTTTTTTTGACGGAGCGTCAGCCATAATAACTCATAACTCACAACTTTTAACTCTAAGTGCGTATTCCCTACCACGTTCGGTCTCGATTCTGAGGTCTGAATATTCCTCAACCACAGGCTTGATACGTCGGATGAGTGTGTAGAGCGTATCACTCGCATCTGGCTTCTTTGGCCAGAGTGCATCACATATTTCCTGTTTAGTAAGCGAGTGTGAAGGAGAGGCAAAGAACATCTCCATCAGCTGTTGCTGCATAGGAGTAAACCTCATCACCTTACCGTCTCTCGTTACGAAACGTGACTGCTCTTCAGCATAACGTATGCCACCATAGTAGTCTGATGCATCATCAGCCTCAACGACAGTAGGGACGACACCAACTGAAGCAACAGCTGGAACGAGCTGTGACCCAACCTTTCGTGTGTAGTAAAGGCTACCAACAGCCCAGAGAAGTGCCATGACGGCAAGAGTGCCCGAAGTACGCTGGTTTGAAGATGCAAGTATAGTCATGAATGAACATCCAGCACTTGCCTCAAGCACAGTTGACTCCACACCTCCGTTGTTTACCGCCTTGACGGTAATGCACGCTGTATCCCTGACTTCTTCAATCGTGATATGACTGCGATACGTCCTTATCGTGTCGGCATCCACGATGCCACACTCACGTTCCTTCATAGTCATAGCCAACGCATTTTGTACATCGTCTTTGATGCACGCCTCCCTTGCCCAATAGTTGCTGAGACACGAGAAGATTGAACTGCCTATCAAGGCAAAAAGAACTAATAGCGGTAGATGATGACGCATAGTTGTGAGTTTTTGAGTTTGTAAGTTATTGGATGGAGTGCGCCGAACTCGGCACACAATATTGCATTAGTCACCCTCTCCATATAGGTGGAGGGATGTGGAGAGAGTCTGCTTTTACAGCGTCTTCAGGAACTCATCCCAATCCTTTGCTCCGCCTTTCTTTCCAAACACTTTCTGATAGAGACGGCTGCGGATAGAGCTGATACTACTAACATCCTTGATTATTACCGTGGCAATCTCAGAAGGAGTGAAACGCATCTTCAGAAGCATACACACCTGCATTTCCACATCCGACATTTTGCAGAGCGAAGACAAGCGAGACTCAAATTTAGGAAATGCCTCCTTTAGTTGGGCAGATATATCTTCCCAGTCTGACTTGCGTAGTGTGTCGCCCTTAACCACTCGTTTATGAAGCGTTGTGTAGAAGTCCGAACCGAAGAAATCATTCTCGGCCTGCAGAATCTTCTCATTCACATCATCCGTACGATTGGCATTGTCATCAAGAATAGCCTGAAGCTCCCGCTGTGCCTTACGCTTACCGCGAAGGGTAAATACGAGAAAAACAAAAACTCCAATGATAGTAGCAACAAGGACAATTATAAGAATGAGAAAACGAGATGATTCCATCTTTTGAGTAGTGGGTGCTTCGCCTGAAATAAATTCGCTTATGTCCTTATTCTCTTCGGATGAGCTGAAAGAATCTCGTATTTCTTGGATTCTACTCTCACTCCTCTCCGTTTTCTTCCATACTTCTGTATAAATACTATAAAAAGTAGTGAATACAGAGTCATTTATGATTTCAAACGGAGTTTCACGATTGTTTTCTATATATAGTGTATCGTGCTGAATATATCAGGCTTTTTCGTGAGGTAATATTTGAAATACTTCACCATTTGAAATAATCTGAACTGTATAGTATATACTATCTTTGTCATATACCTTGCAACGAGTGTAATTACCATTCGTATAATCGCTTTCTGTGCCGTCAGGCATTATTGTCTTCTGTAAGACCCAAACGCCTATTATGTTGAAGCCTTCTTCATTCTGCTCTTTATGACTACAAGCAGAGAAAATGAGTGTAAGTGAAAGTATTAAGCCAAAGTAGTATTTGTTCATTTAGATTAGTTAGTTTGATTTATGGCACAAATTTAGGTAAAATATATGAATATTTAGTTCTCGTTTGACGCAAAAAAATATTCACGGAGCAAAACAGCCCCGTGAACAATAGAATAAAACTAATCATTATTAAAATTACCTTCGAAAATAAGTTGACTATTTCTTGTCGTAGAGAACATACTCCTTTAATAGAATCTGATTCTTCTGGTTCTTATCGCCCAAAACAATCTTGCACTTTGAAACAATTAGATTTCTAAGGTCTGAAGGGAACTTTGGGTTTCTGTTCCAATATTCTGTAATGTTAGACCAATGACCATTGAAGTTGTCCTTACCTGTAAAATTGATAGGTCCACCATCTCTGCCACATTCTGTGTATTTACCATCCTTGTAAGAATAAGTACCATACTCATGTGGGGAAACTGTAATTTTACCATTCTTGTCCATGAAAACTTGCGCACAGCAATACTCTCCATCTTTGCCATAAATCTTCACACGTGTATATGTGTTATCACATACCTTTGGAGTTGTGCTTCCATCAGACTGAACCTTCTCCATAACCCATACTCCCTCAAGAGTATTACCATTCTTGTTCTGTGCATTTGCAGAGATATAAACTGTAAAAAGTGCTACGAGAGCAACAACGAAAGAATTGATTAAAGTCTTCATAATTGTAAATGTATTAAAGTTATTAATGTTAATTATTACACGTTAGATTGTCATAAACGAAAGGATTGTTTCGTTTTGACGTTGCAAAGATATGGGTGTTTTCCGGAGTCACCAAGAATTTGATTTTGCAATAACTTGGCATTTGATTTTGGGGTTTGCACATACTTTGCACCTGCCTTGCAAGTAGCTTGCAAAAAGTTTGCAACACGCACTTTCATCACACGTAATCAAATGTTTAGATATATATGAGAAGCAACGTTAACTCAAGGACTAATAAGGTAATACGGAAAACGGTAAACGTAAAGTAGATGGAATATGATTATATCGCAAACACGCATTTTTCTTTAGCAAACGCAAAAAAAGGACTGGCTACCATGGCGGTAACCAGTCCTAAGTATATCATAATAAGCTATAGTCATTAAACATATTTCTCAGCAACAGCGAGGGCTTCGTTGATGTTTGAGCAGATGTTTTCAGCACCGAGGAGACGCTCGAATCCGTTCTTCACGAGGACGGAGTGTACCTTGTCATTGACGCCTGAGAGAACGACCTTGATGCCGTTCTTGTGGCTCATCTCAATAAGGTTCTGGAGGTTGTGCATACCTGTTGAGTCGATGAATGGTACCTTACGCATACGGATGACACGTACCTTAGGAACGTCATTCATGCTGTTCATCATGTCCTCAAACTTGTTTGCCATACCGAAGAAGTAAGGACCGTTAATCTCATATACCTCAACACGCTCAGGAATGGTGAGGTGCTCAATGTTGCCAGCCTCCATGTCTGTCTCCTCCTCTGGGTTAATCTCGTCTGTGAGAACGCTAACCTGAGTGCTCTCAGCCATACGACGCATGAAGAGGAAGCAAGCAAGAACGATGCCTACCTCGATGGCAATGGTGAGGTCAAAGACTACTGTGAGGATGAATGTGAGCCAGAGGACGGTAATGTCTGACTTAGGATTCTTCATCATCTGCTTTACTGTACGCCATCCTGACATGTTGTAACTTACAATCACGAGCACACCTGCAAGGCACGCCATAGGGATGTAGTTGGCAAGCGGCATGAGGAAGAAGAAGATGAGAAGGAGCACAATGGCATGGATGATACCTGCTACTGGGCTCTTACCTCCGTTTGAAATGTTTGCCATAGTACGTGCGATGGCACCTGTAGCAGGAATACCGCCGATGAGCGGACACACGATGTTGGCAATACCTTGTCCCACGAGTTCCTGGTTGGAGTTGTGCTTATGACCGATGACACCATCAGCTACGGTAGCAGAAAGGAGACTCTCGATAGCTCCAAGCACAGCGATTGTGATGGCTGGAGAGATAAGGTTCTGTACTGCATCCCATGTGATGTTTGGAACACTTGGAGTTGGGAGTGATGGGTCAATCTTGAAGCGGTCGCCGATAGTCTCAACGTGGATGCCGAAGTAGTTGGTCATAACCACGCCTGCAACTGTCATCACGATGATGGCAACGAGCGAACCAGGAATCTTCTTGCTGACGAGTGGAGTGGCTGCGATGATTGCCACGCTCAGAACGCCGACAATACTTGTGGCAAGGTCGATAGTTCCGAAGTTCTGGAAATAGCATGCCCACTTACCGATGAAGTCAGCCGGAACACCACCTTCGATAGTGAGACCGAAGAGGTCCTTAATCTGAGTGGAGAAGATGGTGAGTGCAATACCCGATGTGAATCCAATGATGATTGGGTAAGGAATGTAAGAGATGATAGTACCAAGCTTCAACACTCCGAGCAATACGAGGAACACACCTGCAAGGATGGTGGCTATCATGAGTCCGTCCATGCCGTACTGCTGGATGATGCCGTAGATGATGACGATGAATGCACCTGTAGGTCCTCCAATCTGTACACGGCTACCGCCGAATGCGCTGATGATGAAACCAGCCACGATAGCTGTGAGGATACCTTCCTTAGGTGTTACGCCTGATGCGATACCGAATGCGATGGCAAGCGGGAGTGCGACGATACCCACGATAATACCTGCCATGAGGTCTGCCATGAACTTCTCCTTGTTGTAGTTCTTCAGAGTAAGAAAAAGCTCTGGCTTGAATTCAAAGAATGCCATAATTAATACTTACTAACTAAAGTTTCCCACACCAATTGGCAAGGGAAATACCAATAAGACCTAAGCCT
>R24__coassemble_1601_pt1 | contig 11462 bp, 5 predicted proteins | sample R24__metabat2_low_PE_026 | metagenome-assembled genome bin R24
GTTTTTAAGTTTGTGAGTTTGTAAGTTTGTAAGTTTTTGAGTTTTTAGTTTTTTTAGTTCTCGCTGGTGTGAGTTTTTGTTTTTTTTGAGTTTTTAAGTTTATGCGTGAAAACGTTTCTGAGTTATTTGCCTCGTGATTTTTTATATGTTCCAAGCATGTGTCCTTTCAGTGAAAACAAAAAAACTCACAAACTTGCAAACTTACAAACTTACGAACTTACAAAAACCTAAGAATCCGCTGTCCTTAACTGGAGTCAGCGGATTCTACATTATTTTTGAATTGGATATATTCTAAAAAACTTTTTTATTTGCTGAGTATGTCCTCGATAGTGCTGATGTCCACGCGAATCTTTTCATCTACGTCCAACAAGTTCTTGACCTGATTGATTGCATGAATTACTGTTGCGTGATTTCTGTTGCCGAGGTTCAAGCCAATCTGTACGTTAGAGAGGTTTGTGTGCTCACTTGCGATGTACATAGCCACCTGACGAACGAGTGCAATCATCTGCTTACGGTTACGTGAGAAGAGATCTTCTGGTGTCACGTTGTAGTGGTTACATACAGTTTCCATAATCTTGTCAAGTGTTATCTCCTGCTTTTCCTTTACTTCTACAAAGCGAGGCATAACCTTGTTGACAAGCTTCATGTTGACTTCACATTTATATACGATAGAGAATGCGAGGAGCGAATTGATTATTCCCTCAAGGTCTCGTACACTCTCGTCCACGTTTTCTGTGATGTAATTGATGACATCTTCTGGAATGCTCAGCCCTTCCTTCTTGACCTTGGCACTAAGGATAGAGAATCGCAGACTCTTTGTAGGCTTTTCTATCTCTGCCTGAAGTCCCCATTTGAAACGTGTGAGGAGACGGTCTTCAAGTCCTTCGATTGCTACAGGTGGACGGTCGGCAGCAAGAATAATCTGCTTGTTGTTCATCTGGAGGTGGTTGAAGATGTGGAAGAAGGCATTCTGTGTTCCTTTCTTTCCAGAGAGTTCCTGAATGTCGTCAAGAATAAGGACGTCGATAGTCTGGTAGAAACCGATGAAATCATTTATCTTATTGTTACGCGTCGCATCCATGTACTGAACTGTAAACAGATGTGCACTAAGGTATAATACCCGTAGTTGTGGATGCAACTCCTTTGTTCGGAGACCTATTGCATTTATAAGGTGTGTCTTTCCACAACCCGAAGGACCGAACACGAAGAACGGATTGAATGTCTGGGCTGGGTTCTTGGCAATAGCCTCGCCGACAGAACGCGCGAGTCGGTTGCTTTCACCTTCTATATAGTTGTCGAAGTTATATTCTTTCTTCAGTTGTGAATCGAGATCCTGCACAGCAGGCGCCATCATCTCGTCTGGAGTCTCGTTTGCTGGCCTTTCCGCTCTCCCATTGATTGCTGGGGCAGGAGGTGTCTCATGCTCGATAAGTCCTGTGTGCGAAGTCTTGTCAATAAGTATTCGGTAGTAGAGCTGAATATGCTCATTGCCGAAGTACTTCTTGAAACTCTTTCGCATCAGTCCTTGGAACTGTTTTTCCAACATCTCACGAATGAATGCAGAAGGCACGTCGAGTATAAGAGTACCATCCTTATACGATTCAAGCTTCGTATAAGCGAAAGTGCAATTATACTGGTCGGGAGTTACGTTCTCCTTGTAAAAGTTGAGACATTGCTCCCAAATTTTTTGTGGGTCCTGTTCCATTATGTTTTGTTGGTTAAAAAGTATATTTCATTAAATTCATTTACGAGTGCAAAGTTCCGAAAAAAAAAATTAATCTCCAAATATTTTTCTTCTCGTTTTTTTTATATCGAAGCATTACAATTCTTGATTTCAGCCTTTTGCAAAAAAGAACCTTTTTGGACATTTGTATTATTGCAACAAAATTATTCTTTGTGAAAAAGAGAATGTTAACATTGTGCTTGCTTACCAACTACAAAAATTGTTCTGTGATAATTTTCTCCTCTATCTATTTGTATTATATCAAATTTACAATGTCCACAAAGAACTTTTTGAAATAAATACTATTTATACAAAATTTAATTATTTGTATATCCAAAAAAGAAACTGTTTGTACACTGTTTTGACATCTTTTATTATGCAAAATGATATATATAATAAAAGGCAGATTCTGAAACTGATGTTTAGACTCTGCCTTTTGTATGTTGCCAGTTCTGTTAGGAACGGAATTATAATGATAGTTATATTTTAAATTGGTATGTTGAGTAAGCAACCTATAATTATGTGGTTAAAACGTACCAAGTTTTTTCGTTACTTATTTCCTTCCGAAGAGAGAGAAGTGGACGTATCTCTTTGGGTTCGCGCGCAGGTCTTCGAGAAGACGTGATGCGTTCATTGCTGTTGAGTCAAGGTGAAGTGCAAAATTGTTGTCGTTTAACAACATTCCGAGGGATGAGTTCTTGTCGCTGAGCGAAGTGTTAAGCTTTGCTGTTATACTCTGGACATTGTTTAATGATCCCTGTGCGCTGTTGGCAATGCCTACAATATCAACTTGATTGAGCTTGTTTGTCGTTCCCTCAAGATTTGTGCAAATAGTGTTTGCCTTAGTCATGAGACGTGGTACATCTTTGCCGAGGAGACTGTTCATGTTGTCAGTCGTGGTCTTAAGATTGTTGGTAACATACTCAAGATTGTGAAGTGACTGTGCAAGTGCAGGGTCGTTAGCAAGATGGTTTACGCCTGTAAGGATGGAGTCAAGTTTTGGTATCAAGGTCTGAATCTGCGGAATTAATCCTGCTGCTGTCTCCATAAGGTCTATGGTAGGTTCTGCGGTGAGTATGTCGCCACTCTTGAGGTAACTTCCGCTATTGTTTGCAAGTACGAGGTTCATCTTTGGTGAACCAAGCATTTCCTTTGATATGTTTACAGTTGTACCTACAGGAATATTAATTTCCTTATCAATATTAATCTGTACGAGTATATTCTGCTTTTCTGGGACAAATGATACAGTCTTGACGATTCCGACCTTAACACCATTGGCGAGAACCTCGTCACCGGGTGTGATGCCACTGGCAGTCTTCATTTCAACAAAGTAGTATTCGTCATTGCTGAATATCTGTAATCCTTTGAGGAATATGATTCCTGAATAGATGATGATGATTGCCACGATGGCTGTTAATCCAATCTTAACTTCTTTTGTTAAAAAAATCATGTCGTTTTGTTTCTTTATTTCTTTTTACCTTGTTTCCATTCTTCTATTGCTGGGATGACATCAACCTGCTGACCGTTCTTGAATGCAACGATGAAGCTGTTTGGAAAGTCCGCCTTTATATCGTTCTTTGTCTTGCGGACTTGTTCGTAGTCGGTTGATGCCCCATAGAAATACTTGAACTTGTTGCCGTCCTTATACTTCTCTATCTTGTAGCCTTTGAACTGTTTGTCTGTCTCCTTCAGGTCTGTTGAGCCTGATGATATTTGAATCTTGAAGACTGTGCAGTTTGCATCTGCTGTGACTGTGCTTGCCTGTGCAGTTGTCTTGGCTGGTGTGCTTGTTGTCTTTACTGTTGTAGGAGTGGCGGCCTGCTTAGCTGGGGTTACCGTCTGCTTAGCTGCTTTGACAGAAGTTGGAGTTGTTGTCTCTTCAGTCTCGATTGTTACCTCATCGGACTTTTGGCTACTCTTGCTGTCTGTTGTTCCTACAGGTACGAGTGATGAATTAACGCCTGTTATCTTTGCCTTGTACTTGATGATGGCGTTGTAGATGGAACGTGCCATGATGTTGCGTCCTTCGCTTGACATAAGGAACTGCTCTTCTTCCTCCGTTGATAGGAAGCCTACTTCAAGAAGTACACTCGGCATATATGAGAGGCGGAGTACAGCAAAGTTACCTTGCTGGACACCGAGGTCTTTTCTTCCTGCTCCGTTTACCATCTCGCCTTGTACAATCTTGGCGAAATTGACACTCTCTTCCATGTTGCGCTGTTGCATGAGTTCACGCATAATCTCTATCTCGGCAGAGAGACCGTTGTAGGCATCATAGTATTTCCCACTCTCAAGTGCGATAACACTGTTTTCCCTCTTTTCCACTTCGAGGTTCTTGCTTGCACCTCGTAGGGCGAGTGTATATGTCTGTACGCCCTTGGGCTTGTGGACAGAACTACGTGGAACGGCGTTCACGTGTACTGAGATGAATAGGTCGGCCTTTGCCTTGTTGGCAATCTCTGCTCTACGACCGAGTTCATGGAATATATCTGTTTCGCGTGTGCAGACAATCTTTACATCTGAGCAGTTAGCCTTGAGGAGTCGCTTGACCTCCTTTACTATTGCAAGGGCAATGTCTTTTTCCCTGTTGTTTTTGTTTGAACCGACACAACCAGGATCCTTGCCACCGTGTCCAGCGTCAAGACAGATGGTATATTTCTTGTTTCCTGTTATGTTGCTACCCATACCTACTGCCACCAATGTTGTTGGTGTCAAAAGTAACAGCGTCAAAAAGATGTAAATCTTATGTCTAAGCGATTGCATGATAATTGCTGAATTTACTATTCGGATGCAAAGGTACGAAAAAACAAAGAAAAGAATGCCAAACTGGCATTCTTTTCATACTATTGGGATAATTTTGTCGCTGATTTAATATAATTTTCTATCTTAACTAAACTTTTAATAGTTAAAATGGTTAACTACCTGTGGAAATTACAAATGAATTTTCACTCCACCCATGACCCAGAGACCTGGTTGCTCTACATTGGCTATGTCAAAGTATTTACGATTGAGTACGTTGTTAAGACTGACGTAGATGTCATACTTTGGCTCTGCCCAGTTGATGCGCATGTCAAGGTTCGTGAATGTTCCATACTTCTGTTCCTGTTCGGTCACGGCATTGAAGAATGAGCCGTTGCGGTTCTTTAACTGCATGTCCCATTGTGCCGTGAGATGGCTTACAATACGATGATTGAGTGAAGTGACGAACTTGTGGCGAAGAAACTGTAGTTGTGATACATACAGCTCAGCCTGCTCCTCGTTTACCCTATACTTGTAGTTGTAGCAATAGCTGAATGTGATGTTCTGGATGAAACTCTTTGCACCATACTCATTAACGAAGTTGAGACGTACCAATGCCTCTGCACCTATGTCGTCAATGTCGGAGTTTGCTGTGGTGTGGATATTCTCGCCTTTCACCTTCACCCAGTCAATCATGTCAGTACCTTTGCGGTAGAATCCCTTCAACTGTGCACTTATGAACCTATTGCCGTAGTTAATGCCTACGGAATAATCTGTGCTCTTCTCTGGCTTGAGGTTTGCATAGCCTTTAAGGCCAGGGCCATCGTAGTAAAGGTCTGTGAATGTAGGTGTACGGAGACTCTGGTTGAAAGAACCATAGACTCTTAAGCCTTCTGCTATTTCCCATGATACATCTATACCTGGGTATAGTCTCATTCCTCCATCCACGGAGGTGTTCTTGTTGGCAAGTACACCAAGTGAGATACTTAGGTTGTCAAGAAGTATGTCATGTTCAAGGTATAAACCATAGTTACTTCTTGAATCCTTGTATTTGTAGTATTCATCATGATTGGGTACTTTATATGACTTGCCATCCTGTATTTCCTTGCCAAGGCGTGTACTTAGTATATTCTCGCTCCTGTACTCAAATCCAATGGCAGTCTTGCCAAGCGCCCATGTGGTGTGGGCGTTGATGTTTGCACCATATACGTTGGTCTGGTGGAAGTTCTGATAAGCTTCAGGATTACTGCGTGTCCATACATAGTGGTCAAGCGAACGATTCCAATATACCTGTGGCAGGATGTGTACCTTACCCTTATACTCTGCTTGTATGGAGGTAATGATACGACGGCTCTCCTCGTACTGGGTCTTTGAACCAGTACCATAGAAGGTGTTGGCGCCATAGTTCATGGTGCTGAATCCAGCTTGAGTCTTTACGTCAAGTAGGGTAGAACTAAATGCTCCTTGCCAATAGATATTTGATTTGATGAAATCGTTGTTGCAGTTTCCGTCACTTTCTGTGTGTCCTGCGGAAATCCTGTTATTGAAACTTTTGCTAATGATAGTACCATTAGCGTTGTCTCCCCATGTGCCGTAAGAACCTGCCGCAAGGTGGGCATTCGCGGAAATTTTCTTCTCTGTACGCGTAACAATGTTGATGGCTCCACTGAAGGCACTCGAACCATATACACGACTTGCACCGCCTTCGAGAATCTCTATTCTCTCTATATCATCAACATTGACTGGGAGATCTACTGTTAGATGTCCTGTGTGTGGATTTGTGATGTTCACTCCGTTGAGCAACACCGTTAACTGGTCGCTGTTACCACCGTTCACGCCTATGTCCGTCTGTATGCCGAAACCACCTCTCTGGCGCACATCCACACCAGCGGATAGTTTAAGCAGGTCATTGACTGACTGAGCGGAACTTGCTTCAATCTCTTTGCGGTTAATCACTTGCACAAGGCGCACAGCCTTGTCTGCAGGTATAGGTGCGCGTGAAGCGACCACCTCAGTACCTTCAAGCATTATGAGCGAATCGATATCTGTCTCCGCCATCTCCTCGATACTCTTGTCTGTAGCGTCGTGGCTCTCAGCGTTTATAGCCATCTTTGCTGCAGCTGTGTCTGGAGTTGCAAAGAGTAGGGTAGATACACTAAGTATTCCGATGCTCATTTCCTTGCCGAGACTGCGGAATATTGCATCGTGCTTACGTGTAAACTGACGCCAGCAGATACGCTCTGCCTTGAATCTCATTTGTTTTTTAAGCATTTTTACTTTTGTTTTACTTCGTTAGTAATAAAACGACAAAAACTATCCCATAGTTTTCAAGGGTGCAAAGGTAATGTTTTTTTTGTTTTGCTTGTTGGAATGGCCTGCTTTTTTTACAAAAAAAAACAGGGAGCAACTCGTGCTCCCTGCTTACCATTTTTGCGAATCACTTCGATATATGGCATAGGTGAAATATTTTTTTATTTCTTTACCATAATCTTGATGAATGAACCGTCAGACATCTTGACGATGTTGATACCTGCCTGTGGTGCGGATATGCGCTTGCCAGATACCGTGTAGAACGCTACTGGTGTTGCATCTGTTGCGCTTACCTCTACGTCGTCAATATCTGTAACAGATTCTACCTTGTTACCACTACCGTAGTAATAGAGATTCCACTTGCCGACAACTGTATAATCATTTGTACCGATTGTCTCGTCAAGCTTCAATCCAATTGTAGCCTTACCTGTATTGTCAACATAGAATACAAGTTCGTTGAGGTAGAGACCTGCATCGAAGCACTTGACTGATGCACCTGTGCCATCAGGAACTGTGATGCCGTTGATAACCCTTGTGCTGATGTCAGCTGGAAGAGTAACACCCTTAGCACCCTCAGAAAGGTTCATTACAGCCTTCTCGAAAGTGTTATCAGAAGCAACAGCATAAAGTTTCATGAGGTGAGTATCCTTGCCAGCATTGATATTTGCCTCTTCTTCCTCATAGCTGCCTGCACGATAGTATGTGTGGACAGTAACACGGTAAGTTCCTTCTGTAAGTCCGGAAAGCTCTTGATTGAGGTCGAATGTACCCTTGTTAAATGAGCAAGAATAAGACTTGTAACCATTGAGAGCACCAGACACGTTCCATCCGTCAATACGCTTCTCATCCTTGTTACCATTAGCAGGGTCGAAGTTGCTGTTGACGATGACTGAAGAGTAATCCTGCATTGTTACAGATGGGTCACCCATGTAGAGAAGACTCCACTTACCAACAACTGTATAGTCATTTGTACCGATTGTCTCGTCAAGTTTCAGGCCGATTGTAACAATACCGTCTTCGCCTACGATAAACTCAAGCTCGTTGAGGTAGAGACCTGCATCATAGCACTTGACTGATGCACCAGTGCCATCAGGAACGGTGATACCGTTGACAACCTTTGTGCTGATGTCAGCAGGAAGAGTAACGCCCTGAGCACCCTCTGAGAGGTTCATGATGTTTCCTTCAAAGTCCTTATCTGCTGTGTTTGCAAATATCTTCATAAGGTGAGTATCCTTGCCTGCCTTGATGTTAGCCTCTTCTTCTTCATAGCTACCTGCACGATAGTAAGTGTGTACTGTTACCTTATACTTACCCTTTGGAAGACCTTCGAGCTTCTGTGAGAGCTTGAATGTTCCCTTGTTGAATGAGCAAGAGTAAGACTTGTAACCATTGAGAGCACCTTCTACTTCCCAACCATCGATGCGCTTCTCGTCCTTGTTACCCTTCTCTGGGTCGAAATTGTTATTGACGATAGCAGAAGAATAGTCGGCAGGATTATCTTCTGTTGCCTGCTGTCCACCCATCTTGAGAGATACTGTGATGGCCTTGAGTTCAGAGATAGCGTTCTCAGCAGTCTCATTATTGTATGACTTAGCCTCGTATGCTGCAAGTGCTGCATTATAGAGTTCTGTAGCTGCCTCAATAGTAACCTTGTCTGCGTTACTGTCCTTGAGCGCATCCTTGAGTCCGTTGATTGCAACTACAAGGCTCTTGTAAAGGTCAACGCTCTTGTTTGCAGCATCAAGTGCAGCCTTGAGTTCAACGAGTGCATTGTAACCGAGGTCGCCAGATATGCCTGATGCAGAATTGATAGCAACCTGAAGATTGTTAACTTCTTCCTTTCCGAGGTCGCCAACGACTACCGTATTGGCAATATCTTCGAGAGACGTGAGGAGTGAAGCACAAGCTTCTGCATTCTTGGCACGATAGGTGAGCTTGACACCACCAGCCCAGAGAACACCTTGTTCACCAGTACGGAGACGGTTTGCAATACCAAGACGCAACGTGTTGTCCGTCACAAGACCGTATGCTGTTACTGTATAGAGTCCATCCTTGAAGGCATCAGATGCCTCGTCGGCAGATGTAACAGGATGATCTTCCGTTGGTACACCAATCTTTGTGTCAAAGTCATTGATGTAAGCGTATGTCTGACGGATAGCCTCATCATTATCTGGCTTATAGACAGCCTGAAGAGTCATCTCGTAGATACCATTCTGGAGGTCCTTGAGTGTCTGGTTAACGTCACACACACGTCCCCATGCCTGGAACAGCTTGAAGTCATCCTTACCCAATGGCCACTCGATACCAGCAGCGGAGTTCCAACCACCCATCTCCTTGAAGTCTGGATTAACGAGGAGCTGTGTACAATCGTCACCGTCCTTCATACTTCCAGCCATTGCAGCAGAGTATAGAGTGCTGAGATATTCATATTCGCTTGCAATCTGTTCAGGTGTGAGAAGTCCGTTGGCGATGATATACATGGCACCACCATTACCGTTGAACTTGCCTGTTGCAGGTCCCTCCTCCTCTTCGAGATAAGAGGCGAGAAGTTCGATGTCGTCTCCATCAGCCACGACAGTATTCAACCATTCTATTGCATCATTAAACTTATTGAGGTATGGAGCGTATGTCTCTATGCTCTTCTCCATGTCCTGACGTGCAAGAATAAGGTTGTTGAATGCTGTCACATATTCATCGCCAGTAGTATTTCTTACTGCCTCGAATGCCTTCTTTGCCTCATCATACCTATTATATATAGACATCTCAAATGCAGAGGTGTAGTTTCCGAGGTCAGACATATAGTCTTCCTCAGTCTCGTCAAGTATTGTGTTGACAGCAGCATAAGCTTCTGCACTATTGCCACGATAATAAAGGTGTACATTATCAAGACCGACCCAGTTGGTTGTGTTGTTTGCCACATCAAGACCAAATTCAAGAGTACCGCCATTTATTACAGTTACACAATCATAATCTTCGTCTATATCTATCTTTGTTCCAGTCACCTCCGTGCGGGCATTGCCTGCATAAAGGTTTGCGCCCTTACCTGATGCTGTGTAAGCCAAAGCATTAAGCTGGTACACACCAGGAAGAAGATTGTTGACCGTTGCACTAATCTTACCTGCAGAGAACACGCCTCCGCTCCAGTTCTCATAGTGGTTGCCTGTCACCTCAAAGTCCTTGGCATTATTTCCGTTTGTCGCACCCTTATTGACTGCGCCTGTTGTTGATGTCCATCCTGTGTCCTTGCCATCAGTAAAGTCTGTGGCAATACCAAAGATTGGGAGTACATCTACTGGGTCTTCAAGGGTTGCAACGCTCAGTTTAGCTTGACCGATTGCAATACGTATAGCCTCTGTTGCGGCTTTAAGCTCGTCAACTGTGCTTGACTCATTGGCATAGCGAGCCTCAGCATCGCTGATAGCCTTTGCATCCGTACCTGTCGTTGCCTTAGCTTCCTTGATAGCCTTGTCAAGTTCAACGGAAGCGAGATATGCCTCATTCTTAGGAATGAAAGCCTCGTAGTCAGCAGATGTGACAAGTATCCATGTGAGTTTACACTCTGCCTCAGGATAGTTGTTAGAGTCCGTAAGGTCACATATATATAAACGTGTGTCATCCTCGTTCTTACCGAGTCCTATGAAGGCATCCTCATAATCTGTGAGTGTGAACGTGTTATTGGCATCAGACAAGCATATTCTGAACTTATTGTCACCAAGCGACTTGAATGTATATTGATTGTTTTTCTTGCCATCCTTGGTGTTGTCCACCCAGATGTTTCTGTCATCTTCTATGAACATATATCCCCACTGGTCTTTCATGCCACCCTGAAGGACATAGTTCGTAATGTAGTAAGAAGCAGCTTGTGTTCCTGCCTCAAGTTTAACCTTGTGACCCAATGTCGGGCTTACGCTGGCACGCGTACCCCAATCGTTGGCTCCCACAAGGAAACCACGTGCCTCTACATTGAATAGGTAAAATTCCTGCCCCTCAGCAATAGGCTGAGCCTGAGGAACTGCTGGCTGTTTCCACTCTGCATACGAAGACATGCACAGAACGGCAGCTGCTGCGGATAGTAATAATTTCTTCATAGTTCTTGTTAAGTTATTAGTATATTTAGTATAGTTGCAAATAAAGTTTAAATCAGTTAGTGTGATTTTGATTGCAAACATACAAATAATATTTGAAACAATGCAAGAGATTTTACCATTTATTTCAATGGATATGTTGAAAAACATCCATTATCATCACCGTTTTGTTCCTTATGAAAATTCACTTTTCCACTTGGTTTCCGTATTCCCTAAGCATTTTGCCAAGAAAATGCAAGGAATGTTATCTTTATGTCACCCTCTCCACCTCCGTTAATCCTTCGATAACCTTTCGGTAGCCCTTCGTAATTCTTCCGTGAATCATCAAGTGTCAAAATGTAAGTTCGGTCAGGAGTGCTGCACATAGACAACAAAAGTTATGTTCTTCAACTTCCGCAAGCTACAGTTGAGAGGTTGTCAGGTTATCAGGTTTTAGGTTATCATGTTTGATACCTGTAGCAGAGAACATTCAAACCTGAAAGCGTAGCGACCCGATACCCCGAAAACCTAATAACCTTAACAAGTTGAGCACTTGCGAAACTTGAATTAGGAGCCCACTTTAAAAAGTAAGGCCTGTTTAAAATGTTTATATTTCACGATAATAA
>R24__coassemble_1637_pt1 | contig 11202 bp, 10 predicted proteins | sample R24__metabat2_low_PE_026 | metagenome-assembled genome bin R24
CGTAGATACTCCATTTCTTGGCATCGTCGGCAGCAGCCTGAGCTGCCTCATACTGTTTAGCCATATACAAGCCATCCACCTTAGTGGCCTTAACGATAGCAACTATACCCAATGGGAGACAACAACAAAGAGTTGAGAAGATAGCCAAAAACAAATTTGAATTAGGCTTTGGAACAAATTGTTCTTCCATGATAATTTATGTCTTTTATGATAACAAAAGGTATGTCATGAGTTCATTATTCAAACATATCCCATTGTTAACGGATTTATAATTTTACAAATCAACGGCAAATATAATCGATTATTCTTCACTTTGCAAGGTTTTTGCGTAAAATTTTATCAAATTGTCGTCTAAAAAGGATGTTGCACTAAATCCAAGAACAAAAACAGGCTACGAAGGCTGCACGAAGGGCTAACGAAGGAATAACGAAGCCCAAAAGCCTTACCCAATCCTGACATTTTGTCAAAAAAGTCAAGTAGGTCTTCTACAAATACCGAAGTTGAGCAATCCTATCTTGACAAGGTTGCAACCACATACTCTGACTGAGTGCCAATGCGGAACTTGCCGCCCCAGATACCGATGCCAGAGGAGACATAATACTGAGTGTCGCCACGTTGATGGCTACCCCAAGAACACTCGTACATCGCATCCGTAACCCATGATATCGGCCACATCTGTCCACGATGAGTGTGACCACTCAACTGGAAGTCAACGCCCTCACGCTCTGCCTGTTCAAGGTTGTATGGCTGATGGTCAAGGAGTATAGTATATTTTGACTTGTCAACGCCATTCATCAGGTCTTTCAAGGTCTTACGCTGTCCTGCGAACCTGTCATTCCTGCCGACTATGACAATACAACTGTCTATCTCCGTCGTCTCATCCACAAGCAGATGTATTCCTGCCTCACGATAGAAACGCTCCGAGCCATCCTTTCCGCTTATGTACTCATGATTGCCCAATACCGCATACACAGGAGCGTTCAATCTCCTAAATTCTGCTGCCATGTTCTCTTCAATCAATGGCCTTATCCTACCGTCGATGATGTCTCCGCCGATAATAATGAAATCAGGCTTCTCGTCATTTATCATGTCAATCCACCTTGCAAGTTCCTTGCGTGGATTATGATAGCCGATATGAAGGTCTGTCGCCATCACAATCTTGTAATCCTTCACGAGTGGCTTCTCCGTCCTTAGTTCCAACGCAACCCTCTTCTTGTCATTATAGTTGATGTTGCCATAAACAAAGACAAAGAGAAGGACAACAAATATCCCGACACTCGTCCTTGCATTATCGTAAAGCGCCGCCTTAGGTACAAGACTCACGAGCCTTCCGAGGTCAAGACATACAAAAACGATGACCAAATACATCAGCACCATTATGGATGATGTGCTAACCTCATACACACCTCTTGCCACGGGCAAAGGATACTTGTCCGTAGCTCCCGTGAAATTAAGGAAGAGCGAAAACACACTTGCCACGAGCAGGAGCACGGCAACGCATTTCCACACCTTAGACAGAGGGATGACATTCCACACATGCCACCCCACATAACTGATGCCGATAATCGGCAGAAGCAGGAATATAATTCGCCACATAGTTTTGTGTTTTATTTCTGTTTGCTATCTATTTATGCACTATAATTATGGTCAATTATGACAGTAACGGTTTCGCCGTTCAATAAAGGCTGAATCTCACCAATAAGAATGCGTGCAAACTCTGCCTCGTCCTTTACGCTGACATCAGGTACCACATCAACAGACACACGATTCTCTTTCTCAAAATAATAGAAACCGTGTACCTGCAAAACATTCTTGTGCGAAGCCAATGTCTGCATGACCTTTGACTGAAGTTGTGCACGCTTATTGTCGCCTGTAGCAACGGCATATATTCCGACTGTCATGACAATGGAATGACGTTCGAACATAGCCTCAGAAATACGTCGGGTCAAACCATGAATCTCGTATGCACTCATGGTGTCATTCACATTTATATGAAGTGAGCCAATCATCATGCCCGTACCGTAATTATGAAGGATAATGTCGAATACTCCATGCACGCCCTCAAATGCAGACACCTCACTCTTAATCTGCGAAACGAGTTCTGGCGACAGCCTTGCTCCGAGCAACTCGTTTATAGGAGAAGCCAGCATGTCAACACCAGCCTTGATGACAACAAGCGAAATTAACGAGCCAAGTATTCCGTCAAGCGAAACGTTCCAAATCAACATCACACCAGCAGAAACAAGGGTTGCCAACGTAATGATTGCATCAAACAGGGCATCCGAGCCAGATGCAACAAGAGCATCACTCTTTAGCTGTTCGCCCTTATGCTTCACATACATTCCGAGCACAATCTTTACCACGATACTCACGATGATAACCACAAGTGTGACTGTGGTGTAAGTAGGCGTAGTAGGTTCAAACAGTTTCTTGACAGATTCGACGAGAGAGGCAATACCTGCCGTAAGAACGATTACGGCTATAATCATGGCACTAAAATATTCGATTCGTCCATGTCCAAACGGATGCTTCAAGTCGGCAGGACGTTGCGAAAGCTTAGTTCCCACAATGGTTATGACACTCGATAGAGCATCACTCAGATTGTTCACGGCATCCATGACAATAGCCACAGAGCTTGCCAAGACACCAACCGTAGCCTTAAACAGAGCAAGGAGCACATTTGATGCGACTCCTATCATACTCGTGCGAATTATCTGTGAAGAGCGATCCATATCCTTATTATATATATTAACGAAACGTGAATTAAAAGAAAATTAGGGCACGTGTCTTATTTTATGCCATATATTATACAAGCGCAAAAGTAAGAATTTCTTACTACAGATACAAGAATACAAGTCGAAAAACGTGACTTGACGTTGTCAAATTCATTTCTGTTATTGAGATATCTGTGATTTGTGACGGCTAATGTAAAACTCCAAATGTTTTGAAAACATACCCCGAGTTTAACATCGAAATAATTGCTCTTAACATCAAATTGGCGTATCTTTGCGGCGGTTAACCAAACAAACTATTTTTCCTCACGATGTAATAACAGCAACATCACGAGGAAAAAATCCCACCAGTATGGTTATAACTCATGGAAAACAAAAAACATTATACATTATGAAACTTACAGCTATACTTTTTACACTTATCCTTGCTTCATCAAGCGTATTCGCACAGAAAGAAGACCCAAAAGGTCTCTACCGTTTGAACAAGTTGACTTACGAGAACAACCGTCCTGAGCACACACCTGAATTTGACCAGTACAAGTATTGCTCAGACAACACTCCTGTCACAATCCTCATTAACAGCGACACAGAAGGAATTCGTATTCTCTCTTCGTCACGATGAACCAAGAGCATACAAATACACAGGTGACGTTCCAACAGGTCGTGACGGCAAAGGTACACGAATCTACGACAGCAACAGCAAGCACTTCGCATTGAAATGGTTCAACTCCGTAAGACCTAATGAACCAGAGATATTCCCATTTTGCGAATTCATTACTGAGAACTACGACAAGAACAACATATCCCCAAAGATGGCACGTTCAATCAGCCTTCTTGAGATGAAGGACAAGCCTGCCAAGCACAAGCTTTCTGGTTGCTGGGGACTTGTAGGAACAAAGGGAACTGTTGCAGGAGTGGAAATAATACAGACACCATCAATGCCAATGTATAAAATATATGGAGATAAGGACATGCTCCTTACCATTGGTGGCACATTCTTCTACTGGACATTGGACGTAAAGAGTAACACTCAAATCATCGAGAGAGACCACAACTGCAAGATTGAATGGCTCAACGATGATGCTTTCTCCATCAGCTTTACCGATGACCAAGGAAGACAATTGACAGAGGTATGGACAAGAACAGGACTTCCTAAGGCAACACAATCAATCTTCGGTACTGATGTCAAGATAAATCCTACAAGAATACAATCAACATTATAATTAGCACAACAAACAAAAAGAGGCTATAGTCACCAGAAAAGGTAACCATAGCCTCCTTTTAACAAGACTATTGTCGATGGCTTCAATGAGCGAAAGGTTCGTAATTGCATGAGAAATTCTACTCATGAAAAAATCGCAGAATAGCTAACACCTTTGTCGCAATGTCCCGAACGGCCGCCCCCTTCGGGGGGCGGGGGGCTAAAATTGCTCAAGAATCCTGATGCGTTCCTTGGTGTCAGGATGAGTGCTGAAGAGGGAGCTGAAGCTATCGAGGAAACTCTGATGGAGCTTCTCTGGATGGATGATGAAGAGCTGAGCCACATCTTCACGCTCCACCTCAGCAAGACCCGGGTCGTTGCTTATCTTACGGAGAGCACTTGCAAGGGCAAGAGGATTGCCACAAAGCTCTGCACCTCCAGCATCTGCCATGAACTCACGCTTACGACTGATGGCAAAACGAGTGAGAAGCGTGAAGAAATAAGCTATTGCACAACACACGATGCCAACAAGGATGGCAATCATAACACCACCGCCACCATTCTTCTTGTTGCGTGAACCGCCTCCTCCATATAGGAACATACGGAACACTACATTGGTAAGGACATTGAGCACGGTAGAAATGATGCCCACGAAAACAATACTGATGATGAGTACCTTGGTATCATTGTTACGGATATGCGTAAGCTCATGAGCAATGACACCTGCCAACTCCTCGTCATTGAGTCGGTTGCAGATACCTGTCGTGACTGTCACTGTGTAAGTATTCTTGTTGATACCGCTTGCAAAGGCATTGAGCTGAGGGTCATCAATGACGTTAATCTTAGGCATGTCCATTCCGCCAGCAATACAGAGGTTCTCCACAATATTGTAAACACGTGGATTCTCCTTGCGTGTGACAGGACGGGCACCCGTTGCCATCTGAATCATCGACGTGTTGGCAAAATAGGCAATGATGAACCATATTCCCACACCACCGACAACCCAAGGCATGTACTCAAGCCACAACTCGTTTGCCCGTGTAGGGTCAAAGGTTGCCTGGCCGTACTCATCATATCCCGAACTGCCAGAGAAACCCGTTATGAGTGCAAAGAACACCCACAACATTCCCAACAGGATGCAAGGGAACGACAAAAGCAACAAGATACTATTTCTATTGTTGGTGTCAATCTGTGATTGTAAACCGATGTACTTCATAATTTGAAGCCCCCCGACCCCACAACTTAGCGAAGCGGTCTCACTGACCGCAGGGAAGTAACGGGGCGGCCTCTGGGGCGATGGGGCTAAAAGTTATTTTTGTTAGATTTGTAAACTAAATCAGTCTTTCACTTTGTTCCGCACGGCTGCCCCCTTTGGGGGGTAGGGGGCCTGCCTTAAAACTCAATCTTTGGTGCTGCCTCAACAGCTGCACGCGCGCTTGCAGCAATCTCGTACATTGGCTCCTTCTGGAATCCAAACATGCCAGCAAGAAGGTTGTTAGGGAATGTCTGTACTGAGTTGTTAAGCTCACGAGTAGTAGCGTTGAAGAAACGACGAGCAGCAGCAAGCTTGTTCTCAATGTCAGAAAGCTCGCCCTGAAGCTGGAGGAAGTTCTGGTTAGCCTTCAAGTCTGGATAAGCCTCAACAGATACCTTGAGACCAGCAAGAGCATTAGTGAGCTGCTGGTCAGCTGCCATCTTGTCGTTGATGCTTGTTGCGCTCATAGCTGCTGAACGGGCAGCTGTAACCTTTTCAAGAAGTTCCTTTTCGTGTGAAGCATAACCCTTGACTGTGCTTACCAACTGAGGTACGAGGTCATAACGCTGCTTGAGTTGAACGTCGATGTTTGCAAAAGCGTTCTCACGATTGTTACGAAGGCGTACAAGTCCATTGTAGATTGATACTGCCCAGAGTGCAAGAAGCACTACTACTCCAATAATAATCCAAAGTGTCATAGTTTATATTTTTTATGTTATTAATATCAAGTTTAAGAGAAATAATATTTCCTTTTCCACTTACTCCATGAGGTTTACTAACCTTCACTTAATAAGTATTTTTTCTTATTTCGTTGGCAAAGATAAACGTAATATTTATCTTTTTGGTTATCTTTGCAATGTTTTTAACAAAAAATAAGACTGCCATGACTCTTGATATCTTGATTTGCACCATTGACGAGGGCATTAAGAAAGTACCTAATGTTCTGATACCAAAGGAAGAAGGTATCAGATACGTCATTTCCATGCAATATACTGACGAGAGTTTTTTAGCAACAATACCAGAGGTTCTGAAAGAGAGGGACGACGTCACGCTACTCACACTCAAAGGACGAGGACTGTCACGCAACCGAAATAACGCCATTGCCCATGCCACAGGCGACATTCTGCTCATAGCGGACGACGACAATCGTTACACTTCTGCTCAGCTGCACAAGGTCATTGAGGTACATGAGGATGATATTGACTACGATGTCATACTCTTCCGTGCGAACTTGGACAAGCATTACCCAAGCAAAGTAGAGACATACCAGAATGCTATGGCTGACGGTTACTATCCGACATCATCCGAGATAAGCTTCAAGAACGGTATCGGTATTGAGTTTGACGAGCGTTTCGGCTTGGGCAGTGATGCCTTTGTATGTGGCGAAGAGAGTGTCTTCCTCAAGGATTGTGAAGACAACGGACTTACCATCATCTGCTATCCGTACAAGATTGTTGATACTGTATCATTGAGTACCAATAACTTTGTCGGCAACCGCGACCTCCAGATAGCCAAGGGTGCTGTCTTTCATTATATCTTCGGTCGTAGGGAAGCGTTGTGGCGCATCATCAAAGAAGCCATTTATCATGCAGTGCATAGTTACGCCAATCCATTCACGATATTCTATTTCATGATGAAGGGATTAAAGAGGGTGGGGAAGAAATGAGACTCAGAATGTTCTTGATACCTTACGCTTGGAAATCAAAATAAATAGGGTGCGCCATCAATGGTGCACCCTATTTGTTTTTTAGTTTTTTTAGATTATTTACAAAAATCTTAGTTCCTGATCTATCCGCGTCTGCCTCCACGGCCTCCGCCGAATCCGCCGCCACCTGGACGACCACCACCGAATCCGCCAGGGTTGAAGCCACCACCGAATCCACCAAAGCCTCCCTTACCGAAGACGTTAAGCTTGTAGATTACGTGAACCATTCCGTAAGAATAGATTGAGTTGCTGCGTGAATCCTGCATCATGTTGGCTGTGATTGTACGGCTGATTGCACTCTGTTGACCGAGGATGTCGTTCCACTGGGCGGTAATGGTGAGTGCCTTACCCTTGAGGAAAGAGTAACCAATCTGTGCATTCCAAAGGAGCTCATCTGTATTCATTGAAGATGACTGGTAACCACGACGGCTGCTCTGGCTGATGTCAGTAGAGAGTGTGAAGCCATTGTCGAAGGTGAGGTTTATCTCTGAACCGTAAGAGTAGTTCCATGTGTTAGGATTGTTCAACTTACCCATGTTTGTGTTAGAATGGGTGTAGTTTACGTTTCCGTTTACGCTAATCTCAAACCAATCCTTGCGGAATCCAAATGAAAGACGCTCGTTTATTCCGAGGTTATCAGTCTTCTGTTTAAGTGATGTTGGTACTGTGAGATTGTGTGTTACCATCTCTGCAGAGTCGTTTACGAAGTAGTAACCTACGTTGTGAGTATAGTTGAGCATTGTCATGGTGTTTACTGTGAAATACTTCTTCTCACCAAGACCACGGTTGTAACCAAATCCTAAGAATCCATTCCAGTTTCCGTTGATGTTCTGTGGAGTTGTGATTCTCTTACCAGATATTTTGTTGTATTGTACTTCGTTTGAGATGCTGTTTTGCGTAAGACGGATGTTACTGAACACGAAGATACCCTGCTGAAGGTCGGCGTTGTAAGTGTTGTAGTCCAGACGAAGGCTGTGCTCCAAAGAAGGCTTCAGACCTGGGTTACCTTTTGAAATGTTCATTGGGTTTGAGTCATCCTCGATGTCAAGCAAGTTAGTCATTGAAGGTTGTGAAGTACGTCCGCGGTAGTTGGCACGGAGTTGTGTCTGCTTGTCGAAGTTGTAACGGAAGTCAAGTGTTGGAGTGAAGTTGAATACCGTACGCTTTACGTTCGGATATTCTTTGCTCATGTACTTGTAGTTGAGGACAGAGTGCTGTGGAAGCAACTCTACACCTACAGAGAGGTTGTACATATCTGTAATCTTGCGGAATGTGAAACCGATTGTGTGGTTGTAGTTTCGGTACTCAGAGAACTGTGACTGACGAGTAGATATAGAATTAGTATAGTTGTCATAGTTTGTCTTGAAACCATTGCTCAACATATAATCCATTGCTCCGTCGATGTTGTAGCGATTGATGCTGAGTGCTTGACGGAGGGCATCGAACTGTGCGAGTTCGTCTGCAAATGCTTGTACTTGACGGTCGCTTTTTGAGTAGCTATACTCGAAGCGATATGAGAGCTGTAAGTATGTTTTCTCTGCGATAGGTTCAGAGTATGTTACCTGTGCAGAGTAGTTGTGACTTTTGTTTGGTGTATAGTTGTAGCGGTTTGTGAAGAAATCGTTGCTACGTTTAACTATATTATTTAATGTGTCGAGCATATATCCGTATCGTGTGGAGTTTGTTGACAACTGTTTGCTATTATTGTCTGTGAAACCTCCTGTGAAACGGAATGTGAGGTTACGTCCGCTATTGTTGAGACGACGGTTTACTTGCAACTCTCCGTTCGCATTCTTGTTCTCACTCCATGATTGTGAAGCGTTGAGTGAAGTGTTCATGATGTTAAGAACAAGGTTGTTAATGACGGAGTCGTTTGCGAAGGTAAGTCTTGTCTCTGCATCGTCTTCCGATTCGTCTGTGAATGTTGCATCATTACTACGGCTCATACTACGGTTGCGTTGGTAGCTGAAGTTTGGACGGAAGATGATGTTTGTCATAGAATCTGGTTTCCACTCAAAACGAAGGTTACCATTCAGACCTATATTGCTTGAATAACTTTGGCTAATCTTGTTTGCGTATGTTTGCGTTTCGCCCATCATGTTTATTGTGTTTGTCTCTTGATAAGAGTCATTACCATTATATCGGAACATGACGCTACCGCCAGTCTCAAGCTTGTCTGATGTTGTGGCAAAGTTGAAACCTGCATTCTTCATCGCTGTGAGTCCGTTACCGCCACGTCCCCAGCCACCACGACCGCCACCGCCGCCGAAGCCACGACCACCGACATTGTTAGCATTGCCGATGAGTGTGAACTGAGCGTCAGTAAGTGCACGACGTGCAAAGAGGTTGCCAGAGTAGCGATGCTCCGTACCTGCAGCAAGGTCGAGGTTGCTCATCCAGCCTTCAGCCATACCTTTCTTAATCTGAAGGTCGAGTACGGTCTCGTCCTCACCATCGTCAATACCTGTGATGCGTGAGAAGTCGCTCTTACGGTCGTATGACTTAATCTTGTCTATGATGTTTGAAGGAAGATTCTGGAGGGCTGTCTGCTTGTCGTCAAGGAAGAACTCCTTCTTGTCCACGAGAATCTTCTTGATAGTCTTGCCGTTTATCTTGATATTACCATCATCATCAACTTCAGCACCTGGGAGCTTCTTTACGAGAGCCTCAAGTGTACTTCCCTCTGGTACACGGTATGCGCTGGCATTATAGACGAGCGAGTCGCCGCTTACCTGTACCTGTGCAGCATTTGCACTCACAACAGCATCCTTGAGGAGCTTGCTGTTCTCAACAATTTCGATGTTACCCACGTTCACTGTGCTACCAGACTTGTTTGTGAGGTCGAGGCTCTGCACGTGATCACGATAGCCCACGAATGTTACCTTGAGGGCATACTTTCCTTTCTTGACGTTCTGAATCTTGAAAGAACCGTTGGTAGTAGTGGATGCTCCTGTTACCATACTACTGTCTGGGAGAGAAAGAACTCTGACGGATGCTGATGGCACGCCAGTGGTTGTTCCCTTTTCGATGATTGTTCCGACGATATCGAACTTCTGTGCAAAGGCAGTCGAACCGATAAGCGTCAGAAGCAGTGCTAATGATGCTTTTTTCATTTTTGTACCTATTGTATGTTTATTTTTTTTCTTTTTACCGATCTCCTTGGAGAATCAAGAATATTAGTTTCGCAAATTTCGCTTACGCTCCACTTGTTTTGAGCTAACGGACGTTTGGTCGTTCGTTTTCCATTTACTCCACGAAGTTAACTTAACTTCTGTAACTATTATTCTTTTTTATTCAATTCACGATTCTTTGACTATAGGATTGAAAAAATGTTTAATCTTTTCCTTAAATATTCGCTAATAATGTGTAATTTTGCATCAAATACTTTAACTATGAGGAAAACTATTTATCTGTTTATGCTGTTGTTTTCGCTGAATGTCAGCGCACAACAGGTGAAGTTAGACAAGTACCCATCCATACCTGAAGGATTGATGGCTGTGTTCTGTGACTACTGCCATCCGTTCCATTCGGGCATAGCGAAGGCAAATCGTGGTGGCAGAGGACAGTATATAGGTCAGCTGACTCCCGATAATAACATCTATGGTTTCGGTCAGTACATAGCCGACAACGAGACATCCATCACTGGTATGTTCCGTATGGCTACTCTCATCTTTGGCATAAAGATGGGTACTCACATCGTGAAGGTTGGCTCGGACACACATTATATATCTTATGACCTGACGACTGGTGAACCTCTCAGTATCATGAAGGATGGCGAGGTCATCACCATACCGGATGAGGCTCGCAAGGTGTATAAGTTCATGTCACTTTCCTTCAAGAGTGGCGACCGTTACGTCGGAGAAACCGTAAACGGTAAGCGTGAAGGCTACGGTCTTTATCATTATAAGGATGGTGCTTTCTTCTTCGGCCATTACCATGAGGACGAACCTTACGGCTATGGTGCTCTGTTCAGAACAGACGGTGTCATTAAGATTCAGCTGTATTAAATTTAAAATGCAGAATGCAGAATCTGCGGATGGCATCGTAAGTCAATTTGAATTTATCTTTAACACAGAGGACACAGAGATAAAAACTCTGTGTCCTCTGTGTTTCTATAAATATAACTTGTTTTTCTCTTTCCTTATTTAAAGAAGGTGAAGTTCACGCTTCCGTAGTTACGGTGGTCAACGAAGCGTGGGTGCTCGTGGAAGTCATAGTCCTTGCCATGCTCAAGGATTAGGAGACCGTCTTCTGCCAAGAGGGGTAGGGCGGCTTCGGGAATATCCTTGAGGTTAGGAAGTGCGTAAGG
>R24__coassemble_1652_pt1 | contig 11134 bp, 10 predicted proteins | sample R24__metabat2_low_PE_026 | metagenome-assembled genome bin R24
TCATACGACACAGCCACAGGAACGATATTCAGTTGTGCCAAAGACTTTACCTTGTCGTCGGTACGACTCATACCAAACATCTTTATTATGCCTTGGTCGGTACGGTCTATGCCGTCCTTGGTCCTGCCATTACGCTGTGCAATCCATACAGACTGCCTCTTTTCAGTAATTGCTGTGCGAATATAGTCTGAGAGATGCAGGCTTGCCTTATAGAACTCCTTGACGCTTCCTCCGGGACGCTCAACCCTGAACATCTTGTTCGACTTACCCACGTCTATGACCATCTGTCCCTGCATGAGGTTCGCTCCAAAGGTAATCTCGCATGTGTCAAAGTCATTGTCCGTTAGAACATTCTGCATCAACGAGGCGTCAAGCATGATATCCCTATGGTTAGACACATAGAGATAATTAGTATCTGTAGAGAGCTGTCCCAGACCTCCATAGGTGAAATCCGAGATACTCCTCTTCATAATCTGTTTGTTTGCCCAATACATCACTCCCATTTGGAAGTCCCTAATCGTCTTGTAGGTCAACAGCTCCTTGCGAACATCATCCAGTGTCCTTTCAGGGAAAACGTATGACGCCACAAGAGGAAAAGATGTGCTTGCAACTATGCGCTGCATGGCATCAGGTATTTCCTCGTCTGTATATGGGCGGATATCATCAAAATTATTCATAAGCAATCAATCAAATTTACGTTTACTTGCTTGCATATTTTGTGGTCTCTCAGACTAGCGCTAGTCTGTAATACAAACTAGCATTAGTCTGTAATGCAAACTAATGCTAGTCTGCGCGCAAACTAGCGTTAGTCTGAGAGACTGCATTTGGATGCCTGTTCTTACACGACTAATAGCTATGTTTTGTGCAGCCTTTAGCCGATTGTTTATCAGCCTTTTCTGGCTTTTCCTTTGTCGCGATTCTACCGAACAACCGTGAACAATTCGTCAAGCCATTTGAGGAACTCGTCCTTCCATTGGCGACATTCCTCAGTGCCCTTCCTTGAAGATGCGCCGAAACCATGTCCACCAGTCTTATATTGTATATACTTATGTCTCACTCCATGTGCAGTAAGAGCAGAATCGAGTAACTCTGAGTTGTGATAGTCCACTGTTGGGTCATCCTTGCAGTTCACGAGAAAAACAGGTGGACAATCAGCAGCAACATGCTTCTCAAGTGACAGTGAGTCGCGTAATGTCCTGTTGTATTGTCCAAGTTCACCTAATAGGGCTCGTCTTGAACGTCCATGTGTACACTTCTCCGTGAACGTAACAACAGGATAGAGCAATCCTACAAAATCTGGTCGGAGGGAAGACGTCGGCTCTATGCCCAACAATCCGAGGTAATTGGTAGAGAACATCTCACCAGCACTCATTGCCAGATGACCACCAGCAGAGAATCCTATAACGCCTATTCTATCTGTATCGATATTATATGTCTGGGCATTATCACGGACATATTGTATTGCCCTTTGCAGGTCGGATATCATGTCTGGATGTTGATTACCCTTTATTATCAATCGGCTGTGCGTTATAAACGGAAAGATGCCTTGCACCCTATATCGTATGACAAATGCAGTTATTCCATTTTTACTGAGCCACTGGGCAACATCCTTGCCCTCGCTCTTCATGTCACGCCAACAATAACTTCCTCCTGGGCATATTATGACGGCAATCCTTCTGTTTTTTCCTTTCGGTAGATATTCTGTCAATGTGACGCCAGAGGCATCCACATCTGTCCCATCCCAAACACGAATCTTGTTCTGCGCATTAACAGGCAACGTGCTCAGAAGTAGTACTGCCAGTATTATCAGTATATGTTTACAATTCATTAATTTTATTTATTACATAATTCATTCCAAGAATAGCCTCGCTTGTGACTATGGCGGTAAGAGGTACGCCACAGAAGCCATGAAGGTTATTGCACTGACCTGTAAGTAGCAGGTTCGGTATCTTGGTTACCACTGGTACCTGTGAAAGAATGATGTTCTTGTAGTCCTTGGAAAATCCACACATGCCACCTTCCTTCACTCCATAGTAGTCACGGATTGTAAGAGGCGAGGCTGTGTTTATCTTATCTATACAAGCACGGATGTTAGGATGTACTTCTTCCAGCATATGTAGGAGTTTCTCGCAACATTCCTTTTTCCATGCCTCATACTCCTCGCCACGGTGACCAACGGTTGTGTTCTCCCATTTCTTCACATATTCCCATGCCATAGGGGCTGTGACGATGAGCTTTGTACTGTATTCTCCCTGTTCCATCTCCGGTGGAGTCATGTATAGGAATCCCAGCGGCCATTGGTTGTCCGTCCTGCCAAAGTTCCATATCTCGTTATACTTGCTCATGTAATAAGCCGTATAGTTGAAATACTTGAATGTGTTTGGCTTTAGCTTGATGTTAAGCGTGAAGGCAGAATATGAGTTGGGAACTTCCTCAAGTCTTGTCCTGTAAGACTTAGGGAATACCTTTGGATTGTCAAGCATCTTGAGCATTGTACAAGGATGGATGGCTGAGATATAGTAGTCTGCCACAAGCTCACGTCCCTTTGCAGTGATGATGCTCTTGATGTTTTTGTCTTCTGTCACAATCGTCTCCACAGCCTCATTCACATACACCTTGCCACCATTATCTATAATGAGGTTCTTGAGGACTTCCGCGAAGAGGCCACTACCTCCTGCAAAACGGCTCGGTCCATTGATGTAGAGGACGGAGATGATGGAATGAACATACGCTGGCGTCATATCACCCCTTCCCGAATACAGAGGATTCATGTATGCCACGATGCGCTGGAGACGCTCATCGGTTATATAGTGTGCGATGAAAGCATCTGCCGACTTAAGGAAGTCTTCAGAGTGCATATATATGTCATTCTTCACAGGACGTAGATAGAAGAGGTCAAGCTCATCAGTGAGATGGAACATGGCATCCACATATCGTGTGAGATTATCCTTCTGGTCTGGGAAATATGATGAAAGCGACTCGACGAAGTTCTTGCGTCCCTTAGCTATCTTATATACCTTCTTATCTTCTGAAAAATAGAGCCTGTCGATACAGTCGGCGTCCACATCCTTGATATGCATCTTATCAAGCACACCGAGGTACTTGCATATCTTTCGGATGTTTCCACCCTCCTGCATTCCACCAATCACGTGCATGCCCGTATCAAAAGATTCGCCAAAGCGTACAAATGTCTGAAGGCCTCCGCCGACAGTAGTATTCTTCTCTACCACCGTGACATCAAGCCCTTCCTTTGAAAGAATCGCACCAGTGAAAAGTCCACCAAGTCCTCCTCCTATTATGACTGCGCTTTTTCCCATTGTTTGTTTGCCTCTTTGATTTGTTCGTAAATAACGTCGGCTGGTACCAGTTCTGAACATGTGACTATTGTACCAACGATAACTCCCATCATGCCATGAGAGTTGACATTCTGTCCTGCCAACAACAGGTTCGGTATCTTGGTTTTGTAAGGAACCCTTCCAGCAACGCCAAGATTTATATCTTTTGACACACCATACATAGAACCGTCCTCAGTTCCCGTATAGTCTATATATGTAAGTGGTGTGGATGTGTAATAGCAATCTACGGCATCCATGAATCCAGGAAAATGTCTCTCCACTTGACGCATGAGCACTTCTGCCTTCATTGTCTTGAACGCCTCATAATCTGTTCCTCTTCGGCCAATCTTAGTGCCTTTCCACTGTGCCACATCTTCCATGTTCATATATGAAAGGATGACTCCGCTTCTTGCCCACTGTGCCTTGTCCTCATGGCACATGTGCATATAGAGGAATCCCTTCGGCCATTCTGCAGAAGAGTAATGTTCACAGCCCCATGGCGTTCCTCCCGTATAGCCATAATAGTTGGAGTTCATGTATGGCACAACTTTATCCTTGAACTTAACATACACTCCAAAACTGGCAGCAGAATTTGGAATGCTTTTAATCCGAGCCCTGAAAGCTGGGCGTATCAGTTTAGTGTCAAGCATCTCAAGCATCCTATTAGGATGTACGGTGCTAATCACATAGTCTGCATCATAGAAGTTCTCGTCAGCAGTAATAACACCCTTTGCCTGAGTATCGTCACATTCTATCTTCACAACCTTCTTACGTGTTAGCACCTTGCCTCCCATTTCCTCTATGGAACGTGCAAGTGACTGGGCAATAGCATCGCTGCCTCCTATTATACGGTATGCACTCTGATTGTAGAAATCCATAATGAACGCATGCTGTGAAAAAGGTGTCTTGTCACGTTCTGCCGAATAAAGAGGTATGTTCCCGACAAGGACAGACTTTAGAATCTCATCATCAAACAGTTCGTCAAGAACGGAATTTATACTGCGCATCTGATACTCAGTATCCAAATGAGCATCGCGAGTACCAGAGGTAAGGGATTTGAGCTTGGATGCCGATGCTACTTGCTCAATGATTGACATATATCTTGTTAGATTGTCTTTTTCCTTCGGAAAGTATGATGCCATTTTGTCAATGAACGCCTCTTTACCATTGGCAAAGCAGAATTGTGCACCTGCCAGACATACCCTGTCATAGGCTGTTGTGTCAAGCTGACTAAGCTTAATGTCATCAAGCAATCCAAGATATCGCATTACCGCATTCATGGTCTGTCCTTCGTCGCATGAACCGATAAAGTGCATACCAGTTTCAAACTTGGCACCTTTGCGAGTGAAACATTGCAGGCAACCGCCTATCTGTACACCTTGCTCAAGTATGGTCACGTCATAACCATTCTTTTGCAGGATGTAGCCACAGGACAAACCGCCCAATCCACTTCCTATAATAACAACCTTAGACATCTTGTTCTATCTTATTTGCTATCTCCCAGTATCTCTTCTTATAATATTTGCGCATATATGACGCATGTTGTTTCAGAGTATCACCGAACGTATTGAGTTCATCTGGTGTGATACGTTTATCTATCTCTATTCGGATAGGCCACTTTGTGAGGTGCATATCCTTCTTTGGTAAAGCCTTTCCTGCTCCGTATAATACAAGTGGGATGACATCCAAGCCGAGAGTGTGGGCTATATGGAATGCTCCCTGATGGAAACGACCGATACTGCAATCCACGGAACGTGTTCCTTCTGGATATACAGCTATGCTGTATCCACGCTCCACGAGGTTCTTAAGCTTTGGCATTATCGTGTCCACACCTGCTGAGACTGGATAGAACTCGGCTTTATGAATCACATAACTATAGTATGGGCTGTTCCATACCCAGTCGTTGGTCAGCACTACAAGTTTTCGTGTCTGTATGAGCATTGTCATAAGATCCAAGTGCGACTGGTGATTGCAAATGATTACTGCAGGCTTTTCAAAGTTCTCATTATGAGGATTTGCAATTGAGAATTTCACTCCAGGTATTCCATGTATCTTGAGCACAAACCTTGCCATGAAGTTCAGGATGCAATGAAGATGGTAACGCTTCTTATCGGTAATCTTGCCTATCTTCAAGTACACCACCGTAATAGGTGTCATTATGAACATGGAGAATATCAGGAAGAAGAGGAACGAATATATCGTTCTGAGTATTATCATCACTCCACGGTAAATACGGAGAGGTAGTCCATATACTATGGCAAGGAAGCATAGAACCGTGTTAAGTATGGATATACGCGTAAAATCCTTTGCTGGGCGGAAATGTGACACTCGCTCCTCTGGTGCAGGATAATACACATTAACTGGAACGGACACAATGTTCACTCCATGCCATGAAGCAAAGACAAGAAGCTCAAGCTCTGCCTCGTATCTTGATGTGAGGAATGACAATCCATATAGCTTCTTGAGAGGATAAAGGCGGAAACCTGTCTGTGTATCCTTCAGAGCCTTGCCCGTCTGTACCCAGAACCAGAAATTGCTGAACTTATTGGCGAACTTACTACCTCCACTTCTTTGTACAAGCTCAAGGTCCTTGCGTTCACCCACTATCAATGCTCCCGGATATTTACATGATGCCTCAAGCATGATATGTATGTCTTCTGGGAAATGCTGACCGTCAGAATCGAGTGTTATTGCGTATGCAAAGCCCATCTCAAGTGCTTTCTTGAAGCCACGTTTTAGGGCTTCACCTTTGCCAGCATTGTTTGGATAGGCTACAAGAGTGATACCGTCCATCGACTGCAAGACCTCAAGTGTGCCGTCATTTGCTCCGTCACATACAACGATGATGTCGTCACACTGAACCTTGGCGCGTTGTACTACATCAGCAATGGTTCCAACATTATTGAATGTTGGAATCACAACGCATATACCTCGTTCACGAAGTAACTTGCGTTGAGCGATGAGTTTTTCCTGCTCTACTGTTTCTGGCATACTAACGATATCTTGGCATAAACGACATCTCCAGATGTTACTGAAATCTGGGATTTCACCGCATCCTCTTCTTCCTTTATGCTTGTGATGTTATAGTCAATCTCCGTAACGTCGTCAGGAGATATTATAGACAGGAACTTAATGTTCTTTATAGTCTTAATCTCCAGTGACTCATTCCTATGCTCCTCAATAAGCTCCTTTGCAATCTGAGTGATACAGACGCCTGGAGTAATAGGCTGGCCAGGAAAATGAGCCTTATATATTGTATGTTCACTATTTAGTCGGATACGGAAAACGATACCTTTTTCTGTATCGTTCTTTGCAACGATAGTGTACAGACTATTCTTTAGTATCATCCTTTAACGGGTTGAATGTATATATTATATGCTGTTTCTTGTTTTCGTAAGTGTAGATACCTTGTGGAAGTTGGTGCATTATGTTCCTTAAATCCTTCCTTAGCACTCTCTTGATGTACCATTTGTCCATCTTGCTCATCACGTTCAGTATCTTCACCTTGTCCTTGCTGGGATTATATGTGAAGTCCACGGCTGAAAGCCCAAACTCATTTACAATGCTTGCCTTGACGATGCCTTCATCCTTCATCATCATACATACGCCACTTATGTAGGCTTCCCTGATGTCTATCTTCACGTCATATTTTGCTCGTTCCCCATCTTTGCCTGGGAACTGAACCTGCGAGAATAGCTCAGATGAAACAGATAGCAGCAGTAATACGAGCAAACACTTAATTGATAGCAAATGTCGAAGCATTGATATTCTTGTTTAATTGTGTATTCTTTAGCTCAATGACAGTGTTGTCTCCTTTCTTCTCCTGCATCTCTACCTTTGCTATTGTGAGCTGACGCTTATTGACGTACAGAATAATCTTGGAGAACATCTGTTTCATATCTTTCTTCTGTGGAAGGAGTGTAGCAACATATTGCTCTGGTGTCTCTGCCACGGATATCTTGAAATCCTTCTTGTCAGTGAGACACTTGCCCACCACGCTGTTCATCATCATTCGGGCTATCTCCTTGAACATCTTGTTCTGGTTGACATCGATAACGTCATTACGATTATCTTTTTTCAAGAGAACCTTTGAATCATTGAGGATGAATGTGTATGTATATGGTGATGTGTATTCCCAACGAAGCTTACTGCTTTGCTGATAATACATCTTGCCATACGAAACCATATTGTCGTTCAGCAGTTTCATGTGCTTCGTCTGCACGAAGTCACACTGCATGCTCGTCATACTTTGGGCTGCCTTGCTGATTTTCTGTATGATTTTCTGCTCTCCTTCGTTCTGCGCCATGGCAAGAACGGGAGTGAGGTACATCAGTATTATATATAGTATCCTTTTCATTTGGCAATAAGATAGCATCCTAACATTATTAATAATATTCCTATCCATTTTATATAGTCAACGCTCTCATGAAACACCACTACGGCAAATATCATTCCAAACACATAGCTCAATGATACCATAGGATATGCCATGCTAAATGGGAAATGCTTGATGATATATAGCCATAGTACGCTTCCTGCACCATAACAAAGTCCACATGCTGCAAACTGCCAATTAAGCAGTACGGAACTGAAGAAACTCCAGTTCCATCCGAATGGCTCCATTCTGCCAAGTGCTATTTTCAGAAACACCTGACCGCCTGAAAGCAATAAACTTTGTAATATTGCAAGTAAGAATAGTTGCATAGGCTTAGTCTTTTCTTCCCAACAGGATTACTCTTGAATCTATCATCTTTGGTTCTGGTAAACCAAGTCGTTTCATGAATCCGCAGTACAAAGGTGTTGCTTCGTCATGGCAGCCAACCAAGACTGTTTTTGCCTTACCTGTACGTATAAGGCGTTCCGCATCCTTCATTGCACATTCAGGAGACCTTTCTCCTTGGGTATATGTAACGTTGTATCCGTGACAATTGAGACGAATGGCTATAGCACTGCCAATAGTATTATGAGTGCTCTGCATGAACAGTGTCGGCTTTAGCAACTGCTCGCCATTCTTGCAAATATCCTGAAGGAACTGTTCGCTTGTCTCGAGCATTCCGTTTGCCGTAGCTGTAATGATGGCATCTGGTCGCTCAATGTTTGCTTTCCTAAGCACACGCATAGACGTAAGACAACTTGCCTTCATCAGTTTTCCCATTCTTCGGGCTTCGATAGGGGATACAAACTCCTTTATTTCTTTCAAGGATTCCATATCTTCTATTTCATCTTTTGCAAGTACAGCTACTTCATATTGGGCTGTAGCCTCATCCTCTGTGTGTGGTGTCTTGCTGAGAATTATGGAACTGTCATTACCTCCAAATCCGAAGGAATTGCACACTACATTCTCAATGTCAATGCTGTCAATTCCAATTGATGGCGTAATACAGTTGTCATCCTGTTTCTCCCATCCGAGACTTGCGGGAACAAATCCGTTCTGCATGGCAAGGATTGAGAAAACTGTCTCTATAGAACCCGAAGCAGAGGTTGTGTGGCCAGTGAAAGCCTTGGTACTTGATATTGGAGGTATGGAGTTTCCAAACACTCGTCGTATGGCAGCACTCTCACTTGAATCATTGTTAGGAGTACCCGTGCCATGTGCATTGATATATTGAATGTCCTGTGGCTTTAGTCCTGCCATTTCCAATGCCTCTGTCATTGCAAGGTACGCACCCTCGCCATTCTCTGATGATGCTGTCTGGTGAAAGGCGTCGCATCTATTACCATATCCAGATACATACGCCAGTGCTTTGCCGTTTTCGACATCAGCTGACTTTTGCATCACAACAAATGCAGCACCTTCACCGAGGTTAAGTCCTGCACGGGTTGCATCGAAAGGACGGCATTGCTCCTTGTCCAGAATCATCAATGTGTTGAAACCATTGAGATGGAACTTGGACAATGCCTCTGCCCCGCCTGCTATAACAATGTCTGCCTCGCCACTCTTGAGCATCTCAGCTCCAATGATTATGGAGTTTACAGCAGACGAACATGCTGTTGATACGGTTATTGTTTCTGCACCATCCAACCCACATATTCTGGCAATATCGTCAGTCGTGCTTCCACAGTCATGCTTTGTTATGACATGAAGCATTTCGTCAGACTCCTGCATTTGCTCGAAATATCGCTCTGTGACATCCATTCCACCAACAGTAGTGCCTGAGATAAGAGCCACTTTCTTGCCATCAAGTCCAAAGACACCTGCTTGTGTCAGAGCCTGGCGTACAGCAATGGCACCCATGAGTGTGGTACGACTCCATGCTTCGCCTTTGTCAAGGTCAAGCATGGACATCATCTCCTCGTTTGAGAGTTTCACCTCTCCCACGGGTAATTCGGTATGCTCTGACTGGAGATAGCGCATGATTCCTATCCCTGACTTCTTTTGGCGAAGTGAGGTGAGAACAGAAGTTATGTCATTACCTATGGCACAAACTATTCCAAGACCAGTTATTGCTATGCTCATGTTGTAATATTTATGAGGTTGGATAGGCTACAGTTTATCCGAAAACGTTGTCTGTTTACTTTGTCCTGTTCTTATGGACGTATTCTGCAATTGTAGCTACACTCTTGAAGATGTCCTTTCCCTCTGCAGGATTTGCAAGTCGAATACCATACTCCTTCTCAAGAAGTACGATTAGCTCGAGTGCATCAATAGAGTCAAGTCCGAGACCAGTACCGAAAAGTGGTGCGTCTGTCTCTATATCCTCTGGTGTCATCTCTTCAAGATTGAGTACGTCAATAATCTGTTTCTTTAATGTCAATATTAGTTCTTCCATTGTTTATGGTATATTATATATACTTTATTTCTGCTTCAAAATTCATGTCATCTTTATAATCCACCCAACCATAGATTATATGGTGGATATCCTGTTCGCAAAAACAAGTAACGGCTATTGATTCCATCAATGGCCATTCTTTCCTGTCTATGATATATAAGGATGTTTCGCCTTTTAGTCCGTTTCGTATAGCTATCTCGCCAGTCATAATGTTTGGGAGAGTATAGACAAATACTGAAGGACTTGGAAGGTTCATCATCTCCGAATGATGCTGTCTGTCTGAGACGATGGATGATGTACGATTGAACAGTACCAAAGAGGTATGCTCTGCATCTATATCCTTTACCGTCTTTATCAGCAGTTCGGAAGCTACGAATGCAAGTCGTGCAAGACTGTCCATCTTGTAGAACTTAGGATAGTCGCCTACCTGTGACTTGTATATTTCCGTAAGCATTGCCTTGCCTGTATTCTCGGTTTTGAATACCTTGCCATCTATCTCGACCCTTTCTGGCGAAATTTTTATTATTGTATCTTGGTGCTTGACATCACGATTAAAATCTGTTTTTGGCAGCCCCAATGACTTGCCTAACAGCAGAGAGGCATTACAACCTCCAAAACCAGATATCATCTTGACAAAAGCCGTCTTATTCGTTGGACGTGACTCAGAGGTGATATCCATCTTGCCGCTTACACCAAGTTCTTCAAATCCTCGGTTGGCAGGTATGAAACCATCATTGATGCTACGCATGGATATTATTGTTTCCAGTAATCCTGCAGCTCCCATGGTGTGTCCGAAATAGCCCTTGAGTGCAGACACAGGTACGTTGGATAGTTCTGCCCTTTGTATAGCCTTCGATTCCATCTGATCATTATACATGGTAGCTGTGCCGTGTACGCTAATCATTGCAAGCTCATTCCTGTCAACATCTGCAAGTATGGATTTCAATTCGGCATACGCCCCATCGCCCTGAGGTGAGGGAGCACTGATATGAAAGGCATCGTTACGAACACTACCCCTAAATAGCGTCC
>R24__coassemble_1657_pt1 | contig 11093 bp, 8 predicted proteins | sample R24__metabat2_low_PE_026 | metagenome-assembled genome bin R24
CACGAAGAACACGACTGGGTTATTACAAACATAAAGTAATAGAATCAAATGAAAGAGTTAGCATTGAAGTACGGGTGTAACCCAAATCAGAAGCCTTCACGCGTTTATATGCAGGAGGGTGAACTTCCAATCGAGGTGTTGTCAGGACGTCCTGGTTATATTAACCTTCTTGACGCTCTTAACAGCTGGCAGTTGGTAAAGGAACTTAAGGCTGCCACAGGTATGCCATCTGCAGCTTCGTTCAAGCATGTCAGTCCTGCTGGTGCTGCTGTTGGCGCTCCATTGAGTGACACACTAAAGAAGGTTTATTTCGTTGACGATGTAAAGATTCCTTTGACTCCTATCGCAACAGCATACGCTCGTGCACGTGGTGCAGACCGTATGTCTTCTTACGGTGATTTCATCGCTCTTAGCGATACTTGTGACGAGGCTACAGCTACACTCATCAAGCGTGAAGTAAGTGATGGCGTCATTGCTCCTGACTATACTCCTGAGGCTCTTCAGATTCTTCGTGAGAAGCGTAAGGGTACTTACTGCGTAATCAAGATTGACCCAGAGTACAAGCCTGCTCCAATAGAGAGTAAGCAGGTGTTTGGTGTTACTTTTGAGCAGGGACGTAATGAGATTGACCTTACTGGTGATAATCTCTTTGAGAATATTCCTACACAGAACAAGACATTCACAGAAGAAGCTAAGCGTGATCTCAAGATTGCACTTATCACTCTCAAATACACTCAGAGTAACTCTGTATGCTATGTGAAGGACGGACAGGCTATCGGTATCGGTGCTGGACAGCAGAGCCGTATCCACTGTACTCGTCTTGCAGGTAATAAGGCAGATATCTGGTGGTTGCGTCAGTGTCCAAAGGTGATGAACCTTCCTTTCAAGGAAGGCATTCGTCGTGCTGACCGTGACAACACTATCGACGTGTATATCGGTGATGAGTGGGAGGATGTTCTTCGTGAAGGTACTTGGCAGCAGTTCTTCACAGAGAAGCCAGAGCCTCTTACAATCGAGGAGAAGAAGGCATGGATTGCAAAGAACACAGGTGTAGCACTTGGTAGTGATGCGTTCTTCCCATTCGGAGACAACATCGAGCGTGCTCACAAGAGTGGCGTAGAATATATAGCACAGGCAGGTGGTTCTGTACGTGACGATAATGTTATCGAGACTTGCGACAAGTACAACATCGCAATGGCGTTCACAGGAATCCGCCTCTTCCACCACTAATTATATAATGAGTAATTAGTAGTTAGTAATTTGTAATACATGCATCGCCATTTATAGTTTGTTATGGACTGTGTAGCTATTGCTCATTATTCGTTGCTAATTGCTAATTACTCATTACTCTTTACTAATTATTCATTACTAATTAAGAATAATGGCAACAGACAACGAGATTATGTATGCCATGATGAATGGCATCAGCTTTGGCGGAGCCAAGAAGGAGAAAAAGGAAAATCCTAACAAGGTAAAGACCAAGGCAAGAATTAAATCGTACAAGACTGGTGCACACGGATCGGGAGCTGCAAAGCATAAGGCAGAAATCAAGAAACGTGTACAGAACAGACCAAGTCAGCGTAAGGGATAAAAGAAAATGAAGAACATTGTTCTCGTTTCATTCATGGCTATTGCTACCATACTGACATCATGCAATAATGGTACGCAAACAACAGAATCAAGCGTGTTCTCCAGTCACTCGCAAGTGGGAGAAGATGACTTGTTTGACCTCCACGAAATTCAAGAAAATGGCGAACTCATAGTGCTCACGCTATATGGGCCAGTCAGTTATTTTGAGTTTCGTGGAGAAAATTTTGGTAGTCAGTATATGCTTGCCGACGAATATGCCAACAGCATAGGCGTGAGCATGAGGGTTGATGTGTGTCGAAGCCAAAGTGAGATGATAGATAAACTGAAGAAAGGAGATGGCGATATTATTGCCTATAATATTGCCGTTACTGATTCCTTGAAGGACAAAGTCACTTTCTGTGGAGCTATGCCTTTGACTCACTACCTCGACAGCATGGCGGTTGTTCGTGGTGACCGTTCACTCTCCAGCGGAACTGTAGCATGGGCGGTGCGCAAGGGGTCTGTTGACCTTTCAAAGTCGCTTGTGGCGTGGATGAATGCCAACGAGAGTCGTTTCTTTGATATGACTACGCTCCATCGTCGTGGAGGTAAGTCGGGCAAATACAAGAATTATGCCCCACGTCGCAAGGTAGCAGCACCAATACTCAATCTTGCTAAGGGACAGATTTCCGTCTATGACCATCTCTTTAGGACCTATTCTTCCAAATGTAACTGGGACTGGCGACTCCTTGCAGCACAAGCATATCAGGAGTCAGGTTTTGACCCTAATGCTGTGTCATGGATGGGTGCTCTCGGACTTATGCAGCTCATGCCTTCCACAGCTGCAGACATGGGAGTGGGGGAGAATGAGGTGTTCTCGCCAGAGTCAAGTCTTCGTGGTGCTGTAAGACTTATTGCTCAACTTGACAACCACTATTCATCAATTACTAATCCAGAAGAGCGCATCAACTTCATACTTGCCGCTTACAATGCAGGTCCTGGTCATGTGGACGATGCTCGTGCCTTATGTCGTAAGAATGACAGGAATCCGGATATATGGAGGGGTAACGTGGATTCTTATGTGCTTCGTATGAGTGAGGCACGTTATTACAACGACCCTGCTTGTCAGCATGGCTACTTCCGGGGAAGAGAAACGTATGACTATGTCAACTCCATCCGCACACGTTGGAATGAGTATAGGAAAAAGATTAAGGGTTAAGATAGATTTTAATAGAACATATAATAAAGAGAAAGGATGCAATTGCATCCTTTTTGAGTATGGTAACAGCCATATATTCCCTAGTTTCTTTATGGGAGAATCGACAACTGTATTTGCGTCCGTTTTTGTTGTGAAAAGTTATTATGATGATTGATTTGGAAAGAAAAACAAAGAGGATATGTCTGTGTTGGCATATCCTCTTTGTAATGTTTATGTAGTGGTTCTGATTAGAAGAACTTGTAACGTGTATCTGTAACGTTTGCGTTCTTTGTGAGAACCTGCATGATTCCGTAGAATGCGGAACGTGAGATGTTCTGCGCGGCAGTTGTCTGCTCTGCCTTAGCGTCGAACTTCTCAGCAGACTTGTTCTTGTTGATGACCTGGAACATATATACTCCGTAGTTACCCTTTACAGGACCTACGAACTTGCCGTTCTGTGCCTTTGATGCAGCTGCACTGAGCACTGACTCGCTGGCGTTGATGCTGCGTACGAATGTTGGGTTGGCAAATGTAATATTGCGAACTGTGTCTGTAACTGCATTTGCTACTTTGGCTGCGCTGGCAAAATCCTTTGCGTTCTTTGCTGACGCGATAATCTTCTCAGCCTTCTTGTCGTTCATGATCTGCTGCTTAAGATATTCCTTTACTTTGTCGATTGAGTAATAGCCCTTCTCGTTGATGCCTGTGAGTGCGACTACAATGAGGTGGTTGTGGTCGCCACAGTCGTATATTTCAGATACGTTGCCTACCTCAGCGTTCTCGAACACCCAACGGAGAGCGTCATGTGTGCCCTTGATGTTGTAGATGTTGTGTGAAGCGCTGCTGAGGTTTTCTATTGGATATACTGTGTATCCGCTCTTTGCAGCATTGTCTTCGAGTGCCTTTGCTGTCTGGTTGGCTGATACGAATGATGCGAACTTGTTGTACTCGTTGTTGAACGTCTCGTTAGAGAACTCGAGTGACTTGACTACTGCTGCCACGTTGTACATTGGCTTGAAGTCCTTCTGATCGATAACTTGAAGGATTACGTTAGCACCGTTTGCAAACTTTACCTTTACAGTCTCACCCTTAGATGTGCTGTAGATAGTGTTGATGAACTTAATGTTGTCATCATCAAGCTGTGCGTTAGCGAACTGTGATGATACTACCCATGATGAGTCGCCTTTCTGAGCATACTTCTTTGCGATATCCTTGAATGAAGCGCCGCCCTTGATAGCGTTGAGGATTGAGTCTGCCTTTGCATCTGAATCCTTTTCGTCCTTTCCTGTCACACCAATCTGGCGGATAAGTACTGAGTCAGCCTTAGTTGCCTTGTCAAGAACCTTAACTGTGTAGTAGAGGTTTGTTGAAGCATCATATACTGGCTTAGATACAGAACCTACTGCTGCTGAGTCGAGGAGGTTTGAGATAGCAGAGAAACGTATGTTGCCTGAAGAGAGTGTGAAAGCCTCCTTAGCTTTGAATACGTTAGTGTATGGAAGAATAGAAGCGTTAGCACGTACAACTTCGCCAGCCTCTGTTGCATTCTGTGCAGCAGCGAGCTTATCAGAACATGCGTTCATGTCCTTTTCTGTCTCTGCCTTATCATCTGCACTTGGAGTAACAACAACGTCGATGAACTTGATGTCGCGTGTCTCCTGTGGAAGAGCGAACTTCTCTTTCTCTTCGTTGTACTTCTTCTGGATTTCCTCGTCAGTTACGTTTACGTTCTTATCTGCTATGGAAGACATTGGAACTGCTGCGAGGAGAATGTCTGTCTGGCTTGTACGGCTCTCGAAAGAAACCTTAGCCTCTACAGGGTTTGAAAGGAATGAAGTAGCGAGGAGTGCCTGGTACTTCTGGGCGAGGAGCTGGTTGCGGATAGCCTTCTGCACGAACATATAGTAGCTGTAAACCTTCTCGAAGTCAGAGTTGAGCTGTCCGTTATCCTTTGCTTCCTTGTAGGCGTTGAGGAATGTCTGGACGTTTGCATAGTCGTAGCGACCCTGTTGGTTCATGAAGATTGGTGTCTGGAGGTACTGGCTCTGACCGCTTCGGATGATTTCTGAAACCTCATCGTCTGATACTGCAATGCCGAGTTCGTCACACTCCTTCTTGATGAGCTGGTTCTGGATGTAGCTATTCCATGCCTCATCGTTAATCTGATTGAGTTCCTGCTCAGAGAATGATGACTTCTGAGACATTACCTCGTAGAAGTCTTGGTACTCCTTTGTGAGGTTCTGGTACTCCTGAATTGAGACTTTCTCTCCGTTGATTTCTCCAACATTCTGCTTAGACTGCTGGAAGAGCACTTCACCTCCACGGAGGAAGTCTCCGATGACGAAGAGGAAAAGTGCAATTGCGATAACAGAAACAAGTAAGATGCCTCTGTTTCGGATTGTTTGTAATGCTGCCATTTTCTAATTTATTTATTATTATTATTATTTTGTTTTCGATAGATTATGCAAGCAGTTAGTTAATTATCCATGGCACGAAGTTGTTGTGCCCACAAATAACACGCAAAAATACAAAAAAAATAGGACAGTCAAAGAATACTTAATTATAATTTTGGGATAAAAGATGTAAATAGTGTCTAAAAATGAAAAAAAACAGTAAGAATGACTGTGTTGTTGCCGTTCTTACTGCTTTGTTTGTGCTGAATCTGCTTTCTGCATCATCTCTGTATCAGGTGTAGGCTCGGTGTTATCCTCGCTGAGAGGGAACGCTCCTACAGAACCATAGATACGATAGTCGGTCATGGTTTCGTTGGATGAGAAGTTGTAACCTGATAATTGTTGTTCTTCTCCATCAATCTCCATGTAGCGGTCGGAATATATCCTGTGAGTTCCCATGTCCCAGAAGAGGAGTGATGTGCGGAATGTCTCTCCCTTGAGGTTCTTGACAAGTACTCGACCTCTCATTTCCCATAGACGTTTTGTCTCATAGTGGTATGCTGTGTCGCATGAGATGAATGCTACGACATGGAACGACTTGTCGAACTTCTCAAGGAACAGTCCTTTCTCGAATGCGTGGTAGGGAACTTCCTTCTTGTCGTAGTAGTACCAGTCTTCGGATATGATTTTGTAACTGATTATTCCAGAGTCGCTCACAGCGCTTGACACTCCCACAGACATGAGTACTGGGACTGAATCCCTTATGCCTATGTCTGGATGGTCTCCCTTATCGTCGGATGAGCAGGAAAACAGTATAGCAGCGGTAGAGGCTACCGCTGCTATCAGAATATTATATGTGAGTTTCTTTATCATCGTGCGTTGTTAAGACGAATAGTTGTTGATTCGCCGAGAACTGTTGCTGCCTGACCTTCCTTCAAGCCCTGGAAGAATGCTTCTGACTTAGGGAAGAAATGACCAGCATAGTTACCACAAGCCTTGTTTGCTGCACCTGCACAAGCTGGGTCAACTGCCTTTGCACGGAGTGCCTTGTCATAAGCGAGGCAGTAGAACTTGCTCTTCTCAAGGTTGTTTCCTGATGCGAGACGTGCTACACAACTTGCCTCAAGGAGGTATGCCTTACCGAGAGATGGCTGGAACTGGAGTGCCTTCTTACACCACTGGCGTGCATTTGATGCATTACCCTTTTTAAAGTACATTGCTGCTACAGAGTAAGCATAGAGTGACTTCTTGATTTCATCATTCTCCATGTCAACAGCTTCCTGAGCGAGCTTGATAGCGCCGTTTGTGTCACCACCCTCGATGAGACGCTTAGCCTTAGCGATGGCTGCACGTGGAGTTGGCTTGATAGCATAGATGTAGTCTGATGCCTTGAAGTAAATCTGGCTCTTGTCGCACTCGAACTGCTCAAGTGTCTTGAGGACAGCATCGAGATATTCGATATCGTTCTTGTGCTCCTCTACACCTGCTGAGTAGATACGCTCAAGAGCGTCACAATCTGCTGCACCTGACTGAACGAAGAGGTCGTTACACTGTACCTGTGTTGGGAGGTAGTTTGCAACAATCTTCTGTGCCTGAATAGTATCTGTCTCAGCAAATTCCTTTGCCTGTCCAAGGAGCTGGTCGCAGATATCATTACACTCCATGTAGTCGCGGATGAAGTCTGTACGCTTGTCAACATTCTCCTTGTCTGCCATATAGCGACGATAAGAACAGTCGATGAATGCGTAAAGGACAAAAGCCTCTGTGTTGAGACCTACATCGTCGATACCAGAACGGAACATCTTGTATGCCTCCTCATTGTTCATCTTTGGACAATAGTAGTAGTAGTCTGTTGCCTTACGACAGAAGATATATCCCTTTGTTGTAAAAGTCTTCTTTGATGCGAAAGAGTTGAGTGCATCAAGATACTGAAGACGCTGATCATAGATCTTCATCAACTTATCGAAGTATTCATTCTTCTTTGCTTCGTCAGTCTCAGCCTTGATAAGGTTCTCAAACATCCATGCACCATCTGTATATAAACGGATTTGAGAAAGTGGACCTTATGTGAATGCTACTTCCCAAGGCTCAATAGCCTCAAGATAATCGCCCTGCTTGAAGTAACTCTGATAGAGGCTTAATCCTTGGCGAACATCAATGCTATCTTGTCCATGACCGATACGGTCTTCCAATCTTGTACCTCTGAGGTCTTGTGCATTAGTGCTTAGAGCCATGGCTGTAAGTGTACAACCAATAATAAATGATTTATTCATCATAGGTATATTTGTTTTAGTTATTGACTTGTTTTTGTTTCGTTTTATTAGGTTGCTATATGCTTCCTATATGTTCCCAATATGATGTGTGGGAAAAATTGATGTTGCAAATTAAGTTCATTTTCTCAACGTGCAACAGGTGAAAAACACTCTTTTGTTGGGGCGAAGTCCTATTCGTTGGGGAGAACTCCCCGTGTGGATTATTTAATCTTCCATTTGTAGAACCATCTGTCGCTTATGGTCAATCCGAGACACACCTTGAGATAGTTCTCTGTCAGGTGGTTCTGGATGTTCGAAGCATTGAGGTATGGAATATCAGAGTGAACCCATTGGAATGAGACGTTCAACTTAGGAGTTGAGCGGTTTGAATTAGCGTTTACAAGCGGAAGTGTCATTCCTGCTGAGAGTCCGAATTCGTATGGCTTGTCAGCCAACTTTGCTCCGTCGACATTTGCATAAGACTTTGAATAGAAACCACCGAACTTGTATGTAATCCTCTTTGCAAAGTTGCTTGTGGAGTAGATGTCTGGTGTCCAAGCAAGACCTGCAGCAACCTTCATGCGGTCGTTGAATTGACCTGTTGTTGACTGGTATGTGTCGTTGCTGTTGTTGTCTGGGAACTTGACATTGCTCCATTTCTGAAGTTCATAGTCAACACCTGCAAGGAACTTGTAGGAGTGGTAGTATGTCACACCTGCCGCAAATGAATGTGGAACCTGAAAGGCGTTCTTGATAGTCTTTGTATCTGAAGTGCTTGTTCCGCTTGATGTGTTGTTAGAAGCGATAATCATGTTTGCTTCGTTGTTGACATCATGTCCGAGAGAATACGTGAGTCCTAACACCATGCTGTTCTTGTCGGAAAGCTTATGCGTGTATTGCGCACCAAGGTCGAGTGAGTAGGTACTGATGTCTGCCGTGTATGTCTTGGATATTGCGCTTATATTGGTTAAAGTAAACTTATCGCTCATGATGTGATAGTAGTCACCATAGAGATATGAGATGTTCGCTCCTATGGATAGTTGCTTTACAATTTTCCATCCTAATCCGAGTTGAATTTGGTGAAGACCTCCGCTTCCTGAGAAGTCGTAAGAAGATTTTGCGTCTGTACCTTCAATGGCTTCGCTCTGTGAAGAGAATTTGTAACCGATGTTGGTCACAGGGAGCATGGATATGGCAATACCAAAGTCTTTTGCTGCTCTGAAGTGGAATGCGAAGTAGTCAAAGCTTGAGTTCCTTGCATTCTGCTGAAGGTCGCCCATCTTGAAGTTTCCGTTTTGAAGGCTGACGCCTATGTCGAACAAGGCTGTCAGTGAATCGCAGGCAGAAAGGGCGGCAGGGTTAGCAGTATTGATAGATTGTCCGTCTCTGTATCCTTGGGCAATACCGCCCATACCCTTATTGAAGCCCATTGAACGGTCGGACATAAGACCGAATCCTGAACGTGAGTATGGAGAGTTCACTCCATTCTGTGCAGAGGCGTTGATGCTTGCGAATGCAAGTGCTGAAAGAACAGCAGTCTTGAATGCTTTTGTCATCGTGGATAATATAATATTTATCTGTTTGTCAAAAATAGTTGGTTAAATCCATTGCAAATATAATGGTTTTAGCCAATACATCAAAATGAAAGTAGCTCTGTGAGAGCAAATATTAAAGAAAATGAACACTTTTTATAATTATTTCACAGATGTGCTATCATTTGTGATGCCTTTTTGAGCTTTTTGCTTGTTATTTGGATTGCTACCTTTTTTTCTTCCTTGTGGATGGCTTGGCTTGTTTCCTGCCGTGTTTGAATGTGGCTTTCCGTTGCCAGACTTGTGACCTTTGCCGTTTCTGTTTCCGCTTTGCCTTCTGTAATTACGGCTGTTGTTTCGTTCGGCTTTTTCGCTCATCATCGGTTTCTCTCCACATCCTTCTGGAAGTTCTGGCTTGTTAATTTCCTTTTCGATAAGTTTCTCTATTCGTCGGAGAAGGTGATAATCCTTTTGAGTGACAAGTGTAACTGCCTGTCCGTCACGGTTTGCACGTGCTGTACGTCCGATACGGTGGACATAATCCTCTGGGTCGCGAGGAACGTCGTAGTTGATGACGAGTTGGATGTCGTCAATGTCTATGCCTCGGCTTACGATGTCTGTGGCAATGAGGATGCTGATGCGTCGGTTCTTGAACTCATGCATCACGTTGTCGCGTTCCTTTTGGTCAAGGTCAGAATGCATAGCTTCCACCTTGAAGCCTTTTTGCTTCATCGAGCGTGCAAGTTCCTTTACTTTCTGCTTGGAAGATGCGAATGTTATGACACGGTCGAGTGTCTTGTCGGACAGGATACTCTCGACAATCTTATCCTTCATTCCGTCATAGCATAGGTATGCCGTCTGCTTGATTTTCTCGGCAGGCTTTGACACGGCAATCTTTATCTCCACTGGGTCGTGGAGAATGTTCTTTGCGAGTCGTTGTATCTCGTTTGGCATTGTGGCCGAGAAGAGTATTGTCTGACGCTCAGGTGACATGTAGCTTACAATCTTCATGATGTCATCATAGAAGCCCATGTCAAGCATACGGTCGGCTTCGTCAAGGATGAAGAATGAGACACGCTTGAGGTCGATGTGTCCGCCTGCAAGGTGACTGAGGAGACGTCCTGGTGTTGCGATGATGATACTTGCACCATGCTCCAGTCCCTTACGCTCCTGTTCGAAGCGTGCTCCGTCGTTACCTCCATATACGGCTACACTGGACACCCCGTCGATGAAGTATCCGAAACCTTCGACCTGCTGGTCAATCTGTTGAGCAAGTTCGCGTGTTGGCGACATAATGATGCAGTTGATGGCATCCTGTGGATAGTCGCCTGAGTTGAGTTGGTTCAGCACAGGTAGGAGATAAGCGGCAGTTTTGCCTGTTCCTGTCTGTGCAATGCCTATGATGTCCCTGCCTTCGAGTATAGGCGGAATGGCTTTTTCCTGTATTGGTGAGCATGTCTCGAAGTTCATCGCATCGAGTGCGTCGAGAATGTCATCATCTAATGGTAGTTCGTCAAAATACATATTACTAATTGTCTTCTGTTATGAATGGGGGCTTGTTTGTCTCCATTCTATTTAGGCGCTTTGCGGTAAACGAAATAGGCAACGATGGCAAATAGGATATTAGGAATCCATGTTGCAATGAATGGTGCCATATTTGCGTTGGTTGCAAAGGTTGCGAATGTGGTTTGGAACATGATGTAGGTAAAGCTTAGTGCAAGGCCTATACCTAATGAGAATCCCATACCGTTCTTTCGCTTCTGTGCAGATAGTGAAAGCCCGATTACCGTAAGTATGAATGCAGCAAATGGACTCGCGATTCGTTTGTGGTATTCCACTTCAAATTCCTTTATCTGGGCGAATCCGCGTGATTTCTGTTTATCTATATACTCCTTGAGTTTAGGAGTTGTGAGTGTCTCCTGTTGTCCCTTGGTGATGAGAAAGTCCTGTGGCTCGAACTTGATGATGGTGTCCTTGCGGAAACCACTGCCGAGTACTTCCTTCAATCCCTTGAGGTCACGTGTCTGATAATTGGTGAGAATCCAGTGGTAAGGTTCCTCGGACAATGTGTCGTATTGTATGGTCATTGCCTGAAGGTGCTTCACCAGTTTCTTGTTCTCAAACTTATCCAGCTGAAAATCCCATCCTG
>R24__coassemble_1666_pt1 | contig 11050 bp, 7 predicted proteins | sample R24__metabat2_low_PE_026 | metagenome-assembled genome bin R24
ACCCTGGATTCCGTACGGGATGTAAGGTGGTGTGTCTTGATGCTGAGGGTAACCTTCTGCATAATGAGGCTATCTATCCACATCCACCTAAGAGTGAGAGGGCACAGGCAGAGAACAAGATATGGACTCTCGTGAAGCAATACAAGATAGAGGCAATATCCATCGGTAATGGTACGGCAAGCCGTGAGACGGAGGAGTTCGTCAACGGTCTTCACCTCCCAAGCGACATACAGGTGTTCGTGGTTAGCGAGGATGGAGCATCCATCTATTCAGCATCCAAGGTGGCACGTGAGGAGTTCCCAGACTATGACGTGACCGTGAGAGGTGCCGTGTCCATCGGTCGCCGTCTCATGGACCCATTGGCAGAACTTGTGAAGATAGACCCTAACTCCATCGGAGTGGGACAGTACCAGAAGGACGTTGACCAAAAGGCATTGAAGCACTCGCTCGACCAGACTGTGGAAATGTGCGTGAACAAGGTGGGCGTCAATGTGAATACTGCTTCCAAGCATCTTCTCACATATATATCCGGTCTTGGTCCTGCCATAGCACAGAACATCGTGAACTATCGTGCAGAGAACGGAGCGTTCACGAGTCGTAAGGAACTGTTGAAAGTACCTAAGCTCGGTCCAAAGGCATTTGAGCAGGCAGCTGGATTCCTCCGTGTGAGTGGTGGCAAGCAGCCTCTTGACAATAGTGCCGTTCACCCTGAGAGCTATCCTGTGGTGGAGAAGATGGCAAAGGACCAGAAGTGTACCGTGGCTGAGCTTCTTGCTGACAAGGCTACACGTGCAAAGATAGACATAAACAACTATGTTACGGACAAGATAGGACTCCCAACCCTTCAGGACATCATGGCAGAGCTTGAGAAGCCGGGACGTGACCCACGACTGCAGCTTGAGGCATTCTCATTCTCCAAGGATGTGAAGGAGCTTGAGGACGTACAGCCGGGAATGATACTTCCGGGCATCATCACCAACATCACCAACTTCGGTTGCTTCGTGGATGTGGGCGTACATACCAAGGGACTTGTACACGTCAGCGAACTTGCCGACCATTTCGTGAAAGACCCTGCAAGCGAGGTGCAGCTTCACCAGCACGTACAGGTAAAGGTCATTAGCGTTGACCTTCAGCGTGACCGCCTCGCTTTGTCGATGAAGGGTCTCTGACCCACCCTAACCCTTCCAACAGGGAGGGGACTGGATTACCATAGGGACAAAGGCTTTATCCTCCTCCCCTCGGGGAGGTCGGGAGGGGGCCTCAAACATAAAAACTCTAATCGCCTCTGACGGTCACCTCCCCTCGGGGAGGAAGGGAGGGGGCTCCAATTATGAATATAATCTCAGCAGAATACAAAGGTTCTTCGCCAAGGGCGGATATGTGCCCTAAGACAGACCTTCCAGAATATGCGTTCATAGGACGAAGCAATGTAGGTAAGTCATCGCTTATCAATATGCTTACCAACAGGTCTAAGTTGGCTATGACATCTTCCACTCCGGGTAAGACCATGCTCGTGAACCATTTCCTCATCAACAACGAGTGGTATCTCGTTGACCTCCCTGGATATGGATTCGCCCTTCGAGGCAAGCGTGAGATGGACAAGTTGTCCAATCTCATCTCCCACTATGTCCTCGACCGTGAGCAGTTGACCTGTCTCTTTGTGCTTATCGACATTCGCCATGAGCCACAGAAGAAGGACCTCGACTTTCTCAACTTCGTGGGCGAGAATGGCGTGCCATTCGTCATCGTCTTTACCAAGGCAGACAAACTGAGCAAGCAGAAGGCGCAGAAGCAGGTGGAAGCCTACCTCGAACAGCTCAAGGAACAGTGGGAGGAACTTCCACAACACTTCATCACATCTTCATCATCCAAGCTCGGACGTGACGAACTCCTCGACTTCATTGAGAACATAAACAAGAGTCTGAAGAAGTAAGTTTTTAAGTTCTTAGGTTCTTGAGTTTTTTAGTTCTCGCAGAGGTTGGGAACACCGCCAGAAAATGGCATTCAAATTCGATAGTAATCGATGTGGTAAATCGATTACTATCGATGTTGCACATCATACCTCGTTCGATTTTACCATCCATTCGGACATGAATTTAGGAACACTAATAAATGCTTTTAAATTCCAAATCTGGGAACTCCTCTTTTAACTTCTTAAACTCATCTTCTTCTTTCTTTGAACGATATTTCTTCATTACATTCCATCCTATGAAAGGCTTCAGACCATAGGTTTTTCTATCTTCCACTGCTCCGACAAAACCTGCACGAAGTAGCATTGGTATTCTTCTGCATCCGTCAACACACAAGAAATCCACTGTCATGAGGTCACTCAGTTGTCTTTCCAGTTCTCCCAGCATTATTTTTTTAGACGGCATTCTGCCTTTGTCTGTGTAAGGAAAGAGTGTTAGGAACCATCCATCGAACTTTCTATACGTTGATAGAGTGTAACCTCCACCACATCCAGTTCTTCCAAAGTAAGGGTAAGTGTGCTTTTGAACAATGTCCTGCCAAAACCTTCGATTTGGATGTCCTTCGGATGCTGCAACAAACTCTTCAAGCATAGGGCAAAGTTTGTCCGTCCACCACTTCAAATCGTATTGCTCCAGCTTGCGTGCTCTTTCCAATATGTCACGCCAGTCCTTTGGCGTGCCTTTAAGTGTTATTTGTGGAATTCCACACAAGCTTACACGTCCATACAGAAAATACTCCTTCATTGAGTTCATTAGGGTTATTTGTGATGCAATACGACTTTCAACCGTGGTTGTTGAAAAGTCTGCGCACATAATATCCACGATGTCTCCCTTAGTGTTTTTCTTTAGCATGGCTACGAATTGGTCAAACATACCAACCCAATCGACCTTTGGGTTTACCCGTCCTTTTTCCACATCTTCATTGCTTAAGAATAGTGGCGTTTCATCTGTTACACCAAGAAACATCTTGTCCTTATGATATACGAATTTGTCACGGAGAGCCTCTGCGTTCTGTGTGACGTGTCTGGCAAGGCCTTGTGAGATGCAAAGCCATATATCATCAGGTGACAGTTCCAAAGGGCGGTGCTCACAATAAGCCGTAATGAGTGTGTTAATCATACTTGCGCTTCCCATGTTTATTACCTTTGCTGAATCAAAACTGGAGTGAACAACACGTTCATCCGGCCATAGTCTGTGCTGAGTTCCACTGTCTTTGAGATGATAGGTAGGTTTGGACAAGCCCTTGTCCACAATAAACGTTATTGAACCCTTTGATTGCTTAACGATGATGTTGTTGTTCTTTTTGCGTGCCGATACATTTAATGTTATCAAGGCAACGATTAAAGTAATGATTATTCGTTTCATGATTTGTTGTTTTTGATTTTCGTGGCAAAAGTATGAAACAAGTTTGGGTTTATCATCAAAATACTGTTTACAAAAATTTCACAAATGCACTTTGTAACATGCAAAAAGTTCACAGAAAATTCACAAAGCCCTTGTAACCGCTTGAATGTTATGCTCTACGAAATATATTGGTGAATAAGGTTAAACCAAGGGAATGTTACACTAAAAAATATGGCTTTGACAGCCTTTTTGACCTTTACAATTATGCTTGGAACGCATGGAACAGCCCTTTCCATTAGCATAAAAGAGCAAATGTCCAACGTGCAAATATCCTCTTTATCGCACCATTTTGCGGTTTATGCATCACTAAATGCAGAAAAACTCTTGGGGACGAAACATTTTTTCACGAAAATTGTTGGTATCTCAATTATATTTTTTACCTTTGCATTGAATTTAGGAGTGGGACTATCTGTCCCATATCACTTTTTCCACTTAGTAATTTTCAACTCAAATTTATTCTGCCAAGGATTAACCATGGTTAGTCATATGTTGGCTACACGTGTACTTTTCTGTACACAATGACAGCTCCCACGACACAAGGGGTAGCGTCTCTCAATCGATTATAAAAATACATTATACTACGTTTATGTATAACAAAGAGCAATTAGACGGAATGACACTTTCCGAACTCAAAAAGATTGCAAAGGAAATGGGCATCAAGGGTGCCGACAAGGCGAAACAAGACGACCTGACGTTTAAGATTCTCGATGAACAAGCCGTTTCTGCAGCACAGAACACAGAAACCACGCCTTCACGCAAGCGTGCTCGTGTCAGCGTAAAGAACGTTGACAAGGTGTATTCTGCCAATCAGACGAAAGCAAAGAAGGTGGACAAAACAATGAAAGTCACTAAGGACGATTCACTTTTCGCTGAGTTGTCCGACGAGGCAAAGGCCCTCGTTGATGATAGCATAAAATCAAAGATGAAAGCAAACAAAGATAATACTGAGGAACTTGTCCTCACATCAGAAGTACCTGCGCCAAAGAAGCGCGGACGTAAGTCTGCTGCCGAAAAGAAGGCCGAGGAAGAGGCTAAGGCTGCTGCTAACACTGTTGGTACTCAAAAAGAAGAAAACGAAGACGATGAGAAAGCATGAAAAAAGAAGCGCGGACGCAAGTCTGCTGCCGAGAAGAAGGCAGAGGAAGAGGCTAAGGCAGCCGCAGAGACTGAGGTTGCACCAGTGTCTAACGACTTCGACGAGATGCCTGAGTTTATGTCACAGGAAGACTTTGAACAGGCAAAGGCAGAAGCACACAATGATGCGCAGTCAGGTTCTGACATTGACTACTCTGATTTCATTCCTGAGGCAGGCTACACAGACGATAACGAACCAAAGGAAGTTATCATTAAAAACAATTCATTCGTACCACCAACAGATGGTACTGACTTCATCATCGTTGAGGATATCCCTTCAATGAGGGATATATTCGGAGAGCCAAGCCCAATGGAGTACTTCCATGAGCCACGCAACAACGACTACGCACAATATATGCCTGCTGGCAATAGCCAGATGCAACAGCCAATGCACTATGATGACGAGGCTGACAAGACCGTATTCAAACACAAGGAGTATAACTTCGACAGCATCCTTGAAGCATCTGGTGTACTTGAGACTGTAGATAACTTCGGTTTCCTCCGTAGTGCTGACTACAACTATCTCCCATCTCCTGATGACATCTACGTTAGTCAGCAGCAGATTAAGCACTTCGGTCTCAAGACAGGTGATGTCGTTCACGGAACAATCCGTCCACCAAGAGATGGTGAGAAATTCTTCCCTCTCACAGACATCATTTCTATCAATGGACGAGAGCCATCATTCGTGCGCAACCGTGCCGCATTCGAGTTCCTCACTCCACTCTTCCCAGAGGAGAAATTCAAGCTTTGTAGTGGTGTCAAGGATTCGCCATCATCACGTATCGTTGACCTCTTCTCACCAATCGGTAAGGGACAGCGTGCACTTATCGTGGCACAGCCAAAGACAGGTAAGACACTCCTCATGAAGGATATTGCCAACAGCATAGCACGTAACCATCCTGATGCTTACCTCATCATGCTTCTCATTGATGAGCGTCCTGAGGAAGTAACGGATATGTCACGTACAGTTAATGCCGAGGTTATTGCATCTACATTCGATGCTCCAGCAGAGAACCACGTGAAGATTGCAGGTCTCGTACTTGAAAAGGCAAAGCGTATGGTAGAGTGTGGACACGATGTGGTCATCTTCCTCGACTCAATCACTCGTCTTGCACGTGCTTACAATACCGTTAGTCCTGCATCAGGTAAGGTGCTCTCAGGTGGTGTTGATGCAAATGCACTCCAGAAGCCAAAGCGTTTCTTCGGTGCTGCACGTAACATCGAGGGCCAAGGCTCACTCACCATCATCGCAACTGCGCTTATCGACACAGGTTCTAAGATGGATGAAGTAATCTTTGAGGAATTCAAGGGTACAGGTAACATGGAACTTCAGCTTGACCGCACACTTGCCAACAAGCGTATCTTCCCAGCTGTCAACCTTGTTGCTTCATCTACTCGTCGTGATGACCTCCTCCTCGACCCAATGACTCTCAACCGTATGTGGGTACTCCGCAAGCATATTGCCGACATGACATCTGTCGAGGCTATGGAGTTTGTCCTCAAGCAGGTTCAGAACACAAAGAACAACGAGGAACTTATCGTAAGCATGAACAGATAAGGTTAGTTATAACAACACAAAGGGCTTGCATCAATCGATGCAAGCCCTTTTGTTATGCCTTACTTTTTGTAAGATTGCAAGATGTTATATGCAAGAACTCAAAAACTTACAAACTCACAAACTAAAAACTTATTTGTTTGCCGAATCCATATAATTCTTAATCATTGGATTCTCTCGGAAGTCGTCAGGTGCAAGGCTGTAGATTTCCTCTATCTGACTGTTGGTCATCGGACGACCATACTTGCTGTATTCCAAGTCACACAACTGGAGGAACCACGTGACGCCAAGCACGTTGTCAAAATTGTCGGTGATGAACTTCGTCTCCAACTTGTCGAGTGCCACACGTAGCTCTGCCTCGTCCTCACCAAGCTGACGGAGTATCTCGTCGTGATCAACACCGCTGAGGATAAGCTCCGACTCCCTGTGAGGCAACTCTGCCAACTGCATTGTGAGCGAGTCACGGGAATTAAGGAAAACATACAACTTATCATTAAGAGGAGTGCCCTCTACCTTCATCAGTGAGTTCTGAAGATTAACCTTGATGTCACCCTTCTCAATCACAACTGGCAACTGGCACACGCCAAGGTTAAGCATCACGCACATAACGGAGTCAACAGTACCCGACATAGAGAACTTGCCGTGCATAATCTCGCATGAGTCAATCTTCACCATGTCTGAACCTTTGGTGTATTCCAGATAAGCCGTATTCGACTCCAGTACAGTCTGCAACGACGTACCGCTTATGGTATAAGTATCAGCACATGAGGTGAAGGACAACATTAAAACCACTGATGCAAACAAGCATCTGTATATCTCTTTTACCATATTATAATCAGAATCAATTTTGAAAAACAAAGCAAATATACAATTATACGAGGAGGTAACAAAATAATATGCTATACGAGCCATGGAAATTAAATTTTATTAACAATTTGCACACACAATCTTCCCAACACATTTAGATACAGCATAGTTGCCATTGAGAAAAATAATCCGTAAAACATTTGGATAATTGCACGCAACTCCTTACCTTTGCACCGCAATTGAGAAACAGAGAGTCTCAGTCATCGGGCGTTTAGCTCAGCTGGTTCAGAGCATCTGCCTTACAAGCAGAGGGTCGGCGGTTCGAATCCGTCAACGCCCACGAAGTAACGATGACGGTTCGTTAACAAGACAATCCGTCAACGCCCACGAAGTAACGATGACGGTTCGTCAACAAGACAATCCGTCAACGCCCACATCCATTAACAAAAAAGAGAAAACTTAGGTTTTCTCTTTTTTGTTTTACTTATTCATCTAATATCGCTTTAAGGATTAATTATCATATATTGTATTTTCTCAATACCACGTCAGGCTTACCAGAAAGTAGTGGATGGATCAGACGATAGCGGGAACCATGACTCCATAGGTAACGACGGACAACAATCTCAGGCTTTGTATCCTTGCTACGTATTGCAGCCATGTTTTTGTGCCGTTGCTGGAAAGTATGATTGTCTGGCATTATTTATGGATATGCTGTTTAACGATTATAAAAATGTAGTACGGTTTGTGACCAAAGTCATTCACAAACGATATAGGGGGATATAATCATCATTTTCCCTTTCTGAACATGTGTGTGAATTTACTATCATATAGTTTGCTGAGACCTTCGCGGTTGTCAATGGCATCTCCAACGATAATCATGGTGGTGAGATTCAGTTTTTCTTTCTTCATTATCGTGGCAAGGTCCTTGAGCTTGCCGCGGAATATCTTCTGTTCTTTCCACGTCAACTTGTAGCAACAGGCAACAGGTGTCTCAGGTGAGTAGCCACCGAGGAGAAGCTCATCCTGAACCTGCTGAGCTATGCCTGCAGAGAGGAAGATACACATCGTGCTTTGGCTCTGGGCAAGCAGATGCAGTTTCTCCTTTTCAGGCATAGGTGTACGTCCTTCACCACGAGTGAGGATGATGCTCTGCACCTTCTCAGGTATGGTGAACTGTGAGCGAAGTTCGGCTGCTGCTGCAAGGAATGAACTGATGCCTGGAGTGATATGGTAGTCCATACCATAGTGGTCGAAGAAGTTCATCTGTTCCTGTATTGCACCGTATATACATGGGTCGCCCGTATGGAGGCGTACAACAAGACCTCCCTTGTCATAGAACTTCTTCATGAGTTCAAATTGTTCATCAAGATCCATATTGGCAGAAGAGCGAACCGTTGCACCCGGCTTGGCACAGAAAGTAAGTTCACGAGGAACGAGGCTTCCAGCATAGAGAATGAGGTCTGCCTCTTTAATGAATTTACGACCACGCACGCTAACAAGGTCTGGGTCACCAGGTCCTGCACCGACGATTTCAATGTGTCCCTGACGTTGTATGCCTTCGTCACAAGCAAGGGCGTATGTGTAATGTGAAATCTTACCATCGATATTCATACTGCCTTTCTGCTTCTCGATGACAAGGACAGAGTGTTTGTTTGGGCACTTGGCACTTGCCTCAGCTACACCATAGCAACCAGTAACCTCAAACACCTTCTCCGATGGATTTGGAATCTTCACGGTCTTGAGTTCGTCAGCAGAATATATCTTTAGCTCGGCACGAGGTAAAAGCTTACATAACTCTGCAAGCAGTGGTTCGTTCCTCTTGAGTTCAATGCTTCCAATGGTAGCTATGGATTCGGCTGCATAGCCAGCTGCGCCAATCTCGTTGAGCAACTGAGGCGCAATCTCCACTGGTGCCATGAGCTGACAGCCCACACCAAGATGAAGACACATAGGATAGTACTGGATACAAGGTATGTCTGTCGTAGGATACTTCTTTGGGCTGACGATGATGAGCAACTCGAAAGGCCTGTCATTAGTACCAGGTTTGCTCATCTCACGGCGCTCATATAGTGTGTAGTCATTGAAACTACGGAATATTTTAACGTGCCCAGGGCGTGACTGTTCCATGTACTTCGTACCTTCATCCTCCGTCTCAATGACAAGCGCAGTCCTGTGTTTATTGACAAAGAGGGTGATGGCATTGTTCATACGCTGTGCAGCAAGTCGTTTGCCTCCAGCAATGGCAAGTGTCCATCCATATTCCTGAGCTATGGTGTCAAGAGCCCATAGACCGGTGTTGTCGCTCTGAGTTGTTACCACAGCCTCGCCACCAGTGATAGCTGCTATGGTAGTAGCAAGTTTGTTTGCTCCACCAACATGACCGCTGAGAACACTCACCACATACTTACCTGTGGAATCAACGCACACCACGGCTGGATCTTCATGCTTGTCGCTGATGCAAGGTGCTATGCTACGCACACAGATGCCCATCGCTCCGATAAAGACGAGTGCATCGGAGGTATTGAACTGTTCCTTTGTGGCTTCAGATACGGACTCTATGTGGGTGCAACCATCAAGCGCACCTTTGTGGTAGATGTTGATTGTTGCATCATTATGTATTTCGCTCAGTTCTGCTTTCAGCGTATTTGCAAGAGATAGAGAGTTCTCAGAAACAAGAATTATTGATATGGTCATTTGTGGAATAATTGTGTATGGAGTAAAATATAGTAAAACTAATTCATCTCCAGTCCGAAGACTTGCTGAAGCTTAACAAGAGGTTCGTACTCCTTATAGAGTTCCTGCAACTGCTCATACTTACTCAGTATCTTCTTGTGTTCGGTCGCCTCGGTGAGACGAACAGTCATTCGGATATTTGGATTACCGAAAGCCTGCTGAATGAACACTTGTACTTTCGGGATGAACTTTATGTAACGCGACTGAATGACTGGGTTCTCGGCAAGAATCTCGAACGTCACGCCGTCGTCAAGTATCTTTGGTTCGATGGAATTGAACCTGCCAGCCATGTCTGTTTCTTCTCGTGGCAACGTAAGGGCAAACCTCTTAAGTTCAATCGTAAGGTCCGTAACGGTGAACTCCCTTGCCTTAGCCGTCGTACCGTCATACTGTGGTACGTTCTGCATCCTCTTCTTTGCTTCCTCTGCCTCCTGCTTTTTCTTGTCATTAACGGCATTGTTGATGGAGAACCCTGTCAGAGTTTTCCTCAAGCCAACATGAGGAGAAGCAGGCATCGTCGGACGAGGAATGTCTGGTTGCAGTGGAGCCGTGGCTGCTGGAGTGATACGAGTAGATGTCAGCGTTGTCGCTGCTGGTTGCGATACCACGGTTGTAGGCATCGCAACAGAGGCTGAGTTACTCTGAGTAATCAGCCTGAATATAGGTTTAAGTATCTTTCGGGGGCTACGCCCCGAACCAGGTACGTCCTCCCCCTGAGCCACCTGTGCCACCTGTATGAGCGTAAGCTCCACAAGGAGACGACGGTTTTGACTCTGTTTGTAGCTGAGGTCGCAGTCATTACACAACTTCATGGCAGAGAAGATGAACTTAGGCTCGCACTTCTGTGCCTGTGCGCGATACTGCTGGCGTACCTCATCGCTTGCCTCGATAAGTTTTACGGTTTGCTCGTCACGGCTCATCAATAGATTACGGAAATGACTTGACAATCCATTGATGAAATGCTGTCCGTCGAATCCCTTGCTCAGAATCTCGTTGAAGGTGAGCATGCACTCCGTTATCTTGTTTTCAAGACAGAAGTCAACAATCTTGAAGTAATAGTCATGATCAAGCACATTGAGTGTCTCGATGGTACGCTGGTACGTGATGTTACCGCCACAGAAACTTGCCACCTGGTCAAAGATGCTGAGGGCATCACGCATTCCACCGTCTGCCTTCTGGGCAATGACGTTGAGTGCCGAAGGTTCGCTTTTTATTCCTTCCCTGGCAGCAACAGAAGCAAGATGAGCAACGATATCCTCAACCTTCATACGGTTGAAGTCATATATCTGACAACGACTGAGGATTGTTGGGAGGAGCTTGTGCTTCTCTGTAGTGGCAAGAATGAATATTGCGTGATGAGGTGGTTCCTCAAGAGTCTTCAGAAACGCGTTGAAGGCTGCTGTTGAGAGCATGTGAACCTCGTCAATGATGAACACCTTGTACTTAC
>R24__coassemble_1683_pt1 | contig 10966 bp, 7 predicted proteins | sample R24__metabat2_low_PE_026 | metagenome-assembled genome bin R24
TGACGAGTACGATAGTGAAGTAACAAAAGGATAAAGCAAACAAACTGACGGGTTAAAACTACGTGTTGCAATGGCGCCACAAACAAAAGATAATGTAAAACGCCACTCTCAAAGCAGTTTAACCGCAAATATGAAAGTAAATGTAAAGATGCACCAAGCAGATATGCCTGGTGGACTTATGAAACTTTTACAATTAACAACAAACAATGCTGTTGAAGAAGAAAGAAAACCTATAGAACAACAGCAATCATAAGTAATACAACTTTTAAATAAATTAGAATTGAAAATGCAAACTCATCAAAGAAACAACAATCAGCAATCACAACAGAGATTATCAGGAATGCCATGTCCTGAATGTAGTGGATTTATCCCTATTTCAATGTATCAGTTATTATCCCTCAATCCAATATTCTGCCCATATTGTGGACTTAAATTGGAAATTAACAAAACTGCTTCAGAGAGAGCACTTGACGCATTGAAAAAAGTTGAGGAAGCAGAAAAAGAAGTAAAAAAACGTAGTAATTTCAATGGTAACGCATAGTAAAACAAATTGAAGTATTATGGTAACATTAAAATTAAACTCTGTAGGTGAAGACGTAATAAAGCTACAGAAACTGCTTAACTCTTGGGATTATTGCATAGATGTAACTGGAATATTCGACATACAAACATATGAGGCTGTTAAGTCATTTCAATCATCAAATAATCTTGGAGTTGATGGAATTGTAGGCATAAGGACATGGACAAAGTTGGAAGATGTTAATAGCAGACAACTTGTGCAGGTAAAGATAACAGAAGATGACTACCGTAGAGCCGCTAACACATTAAATGTAGAGGTGGCTGCAATCAAAGCCGTTAAAGATGTAGAAACTGGGGGACGAGGAGGTTTCTTTGCCTTAGATAAGCCTCCAATTTTGTTTGAAGGGCATATTTTTTGGAAACAATTGCGCAATCAAGGAATAGACCCACACGCTTTTGTTAAAGGAAACGAAGATATCCTCTATGAGAAATGGACAAAAAAATATTATAAGGGTGGATTAGAAGAATACAAACGCTTAGAAAGAGCAAGAGCTATACATTCTTCTGCGGCCGACAGCTCTGCAAGCTGGGGATTGTTCCAAATAATGGGCTTCAATTACAAGGTATGTGGATGCAATAGTATCGCTGAATTTGTAGAAAAGATGTCCAAGGATGAAGGCTCACAACTCGACTTGTTTGTTGGACTACTCAGACAAAATGGATGGGACAAATATCTAAGAACACTTGATTGGAAAGGTTTTGCAATGCATTATAACGGTCCTGCGTATGCACAAAACAAATATGATGAGAAACTATATCGAGCTTACATGAAATATAAGGTATAGTCAAAATACTGACTATGAGCTTTAGGACAATGTTGGGTGCATATTGTACATTTAGCTATATATATATATTTTCCATAATGGATATTATATGTACATCTGTTCGATGCGTTTCCGTTTGTTCTCCGTTCGTTCTCCGATCGTTCTCAGTCGATTCTCCGTCGATTGTCCGTCGATTGTCCGTCGTTTCTCCGTTGTTTCTCCGTTCAGGAACGGAGAAAAATCGGAGAACCATAGAAGATACATAAAAGAAACGACTGCCTGATGACCCATCTTGCTGTGTTCACCATTTTTGTGGCATCAAATTAGCAATTCGGGCAAAACAACATAAAAAAGCGGTGTTATAGTGAGGAAAAAGGAATTTTAGCACATTATTTTCAATATTATTCGTAATTTTGCAAAGTCCACATCCTTGAAACTTAAAGCATAAGCAAAAGCGGATGGGTGAGGATGCTAACTTATGAAAGAATGTTATCTTTAACACATTGTATTTAACAGCAGTAATCTGGCAGTATCAAGCTATTTGTAATAAATAAAGGGCGATGCCAGAAACACAGATGTGGAACAAGTAGCAAGGATAGGCTTTCACGTTCTTTTGTATCTTAGCCATAAAATCATGAATAATAGTTCCTTCAGGAAGCCAGGGAACGCAATGGGAAATAATTAACCGTCTAAAATGAAGACAAAACCAATGAAATCCTTTCTGAAAACAAGGGCTTTGACATTGCTCGTCATGCTTTTGACAGCAACGACGGCATGGGCAGGCGATGCGAAAAAATTGCCATACACCTACGGCTTCGAGAATAACGATCTAACTGTTGAAGGCTGGACGAGGGTGGACTGCGCTAATGACAGCAAAATACAGACTTTGCTGCCCAATAGTGGAAGTTATTCATTCAATTTAGTTCCAAAAGATTCACCGCAATATCTGATTTCTCCTGAAATAAACAGTGAGGGAAATAACTGTATTTTATCGTTCTACTATGCTCTCATTGACAAAGCCAACTCTATCCAAGTGGGATATTCCACTACGACCAACGATATCTCCGCTTTCACATGGGAAGATGTGACGCTTGTGGTTGGAGTAAATAAACTCTATACAAAGAAACTCTCTGCTGAGATAAAATATGTTGCCATAAAAGGCAATATAACAGATTCGTATGGCGTATTCCTTGACGACTTCACTTTCTTCGCTGATGTCCCTGTGGGCCTACCTTTTAGCGAAGATTTTGAAAATGGTATGAGCAGCTGGCAAGTGGTCAATGGCAATGCGAACACAGGAATAAATAAAAAGTTTCAAGACACAAAAGCTTTCGCTTTCTGGGGTAATGGTACACAATACCTCATCAGTCCACAAATTGAGAGCCTTGCAGACATAAAGGTTTCGCTCTATTATTCAATTAGTGATACTAATTATCCTAAGACTTTCCAAGTGGGTTATTCTGCTACGACCGATGATGTCTCTGCCTTCACATGGGACACAGAAGTAAGCGGCACGGCATGGGGTTACAAGAAATATGAGCAGACATTCCCTGCTGGTACCAAGTATATCGCAGTAAAAAACACCTCTAATAGTGACCAAAAGTCTTTATACCTTGATAATATCAGTATCTTCGTGGATGGCGTGTTGCCGCCCACTGAGGTTTATGGAAGCTCGATAGCCTCTGAGAGTGTAACGATAAAATGGACCGCTATCGGTGGAGCTACAAGCTATGCCTACCAGTATAAGAAGGTGGGCGAGAGCACATGGTCTGACGAGCAGCCAACAACATCAACGTCGGTTACTGTCAATGACCTGACACCCGATACGGACTATGATGTCCGTGTGAAGACCATCATCGGAAGTGATGCCAGCATCTATACGTACGGAACATTCACCACTGCTACGGCTCTGCCTTATGAACAAGACTTCGAGAGTGGGTATGGTCGTTGGACAATGGTAGATTGCGATACAAGAGAGCTTGAATCTATTAGCCAGATTTGGGGCACAGGCAGAAGGACGCAAGCAGCACGTAACAGTAATGTCGGTTTCCATTTCTCTGGTGGTTCAGACATCGGACATGACCAATACCTTATCTCACCTCGCTTTAGTGGCGACGTATCCATCACAATGTCATTCTACTACAGAGTCCCTACAAACATTAGCGAGACAATCTATGTGGGTTATTCAACCACGACTAATGATAAGGGAGAATTTGTGTTTGGCGATGCTGTAATAGTCAGCTCAAGCAACTGGACGAAGTACGAGAAAGCATTCCCGTCAAATGCACGCTATTTCGCCATCAAATACACTTCCAACGAATACAGGTTGTTCATTGACGATATATGCTTCGAGGAGTATTCAGCTTACGCCAAGCCAACTACTATAGGTTGTACAGCGCTGTCTGAAACCGAAGCTACAGTAGCGTGGAACAATCCAAGCGGTGCTACCGGCTTTATATATCAGTACAGGAAGGCTGGCAACAACGAATGGTCTGCCGAAGCTACTGTAAGCAGGAATGCTGTGAGCCTTAGCGGACTCACTCCAAATACTTACTACAACTTCCGTGTAAAGGCTCTCTATGGCAACGATGCCAGTACTTTCGCTACATACAATTTCCAGACCGATGCCAACATGGTTGACCTGCCATACAGTGACGACTTTGAGAACGGCATGGGTGGCTGGCGCTTGAATAACTGCGACGGACAAACGAAAATAGTGAAAGCGGACGACCAACACAGCGGTAAATATAGTTTTTCGTTCTGGGTTTCAGATGAGCACCAGTATCTCATATCTCCACACTTTGCAAGCGGAGCACCAAAGAAGGTGTCATTCTATTATCAGAACTATAAGAATTATCCTGCGGCTTTTGCAGTTGGATACACCAGTAGTAAGGATGCTTCCATCATTTGGGAAAACAATACGGTGATAGCCGAAGACGGAGCTTGGACGCTATACGAGACGACAATTCCAGCCGAGGCGCAGTATCTCATTATCTGCAACCGCAAGGAGGGCAATATGCTGTTCTTGGATGATATCAATATCACACCAGTAACAGACATCACCTTCTCCAAGGAGGGTTATGGAACATACTATAATGGAACATTTGAAACTGTGTTGCCAGCAGGAATGAAGGCATTCATTATGACGCAAGACGAAAACTGTGACTATCATTACCCAAGGTATAGAAAAATAGCAGACGGTGACACATCAGAAAATAGAGTTCCAAAGAAGACAGCTATGATGTTGCAAACAGGTGAGAGCGATGCTGTACAAAACATTGAGGTTGAGCTTTCAAGTCCAACAAGTACTTGCGACTACAGCGTTGCCAGTGGTAATCCATACGGATGGGAGAACATGCTGCATGGCAGTGATAACGCTAAGAAGACCAACGGAGGCGGTATTGGTGCTAAGTACTACAAGTTGTCATACAACTCCGATGACTTTAATCTCGCATGGTACTGGGGCGCTGACAATGGTGAACCATTCAAGAGCGGAGCGCACAAGGCGTGGTTAGTCATACCGTCAGATGAATCATTTGTACGCAGCCGCATCGGACTGCCAGATGATAACGAGACAACTCCAACTTCGCTTGAAGAAATAGAGAACAATGACGATATTGTTACCACGGCAGACTGGTACAGCCTTGATGGAAGGAAACTGAATGGTAAACCTTCGACAAAGGGTGTGTACGTCGTGAATGGCAAGAAGGTTGTAATTAAATAAAAAGGAGGACATAGCAATGAAGAAAAAGCAATATACAAAGCCAGTAATGAAGGTGTGCCGTAGAAGCTGCAGGACAGCGTTACTCTGTGGCAGTGACTATTACTACAGCGGACCAGACATGCATTACGAGCAGGGCAATAGCGTACAATTCTGATTTATGCACATTAAGTAAATCTTTATAACAAAAACAGGATATGCCAAATGGCATATCCTGTTTTTTATTCATGTGGACGTATATCATGATATCATTGAAATGCTGGACATACACATAGACCGTAAGCACGATATTTTTCCTATATTACCTGTTGAGCTATGCTTAAATAAAAACGATTTAACGCCTATTTAACGTTGTTTAATCAGCGTTAAATAGGCGTTAAATACTCGTTATATATGTGTCCTATGCTTTCTTCTCGAAGAAGTCCTTGAGCTTGCTGAGAGCTATGGCACGCTGGCTAATCTGGTTCTTGATGTCAACGCCAAGTTCATCATAAGTCTGTTCGTAACCCTTAGGAATGAAGATGGAGTCGTAGAAGAACTTAGGCTCGCTTGATGGCTGCTCTGCGATTGTTCCCTCAAGGATGCCGTCGAAGATGTGAGTCTCGTTCTTCATAGGGTCGATATATTCACCCGTAACGAGTGCGACAGCTGTACGGAGATGTGCTGTACGTTCCTTACCTTGAAGCCTGTCGAGAACTTTCTCCACGTTACCCTTTACGTCATCATGCTGGATTGGCTTGTCCTTGTTGACAGAAGCTGTATGAAGGATGTTGAGCATCTCGTTGGATAGTTCCTCGTTATATTGCTCAGAATGGAGCTTGAACTTAGGGTCGCTCAATACCTCTTCATCGTTGATGGATGTGTAGGTGGTAGAGTAGATACCAGGGAGACCATTGAGAGCGTCACATTCGAGTGCTGTGTCGTCTGCTATACAGTCAAAGCCATAGTAACGCTTGATGAAGCGTGCTTTGAGGAGTGCATTTTCCTGAATACTGCCTGTTATGCGAGGAATGTCTATACGGCAACCTATATCGGCAAGTGAACGCACATCATATTTCTCGCCAAGAATGGCACGTGCCTCATTGAGCTTGTGTGTACTGTTAGTCGCAAACACAAGTGTGCGCTTGCCCTTCTGCTGTTTCTCAGCCTTGACTTTCATCTGGTCAAATCCCTCGCCCCAAACGCTGTTGGCATTACTAAGGGAAACGAAGGCAAATGGGTCGATAGATTTGATAAGACGCTGGATATACATCTGCTCATTCTTACGCACGATACTCAAAAGCACCTTACGTTCTGAATGGGTGTACCAACCCTCACCATCAAGCATAGTCACACCTCGTCCTGTCTTTACTATGGCATCTGCTATCTTCTGCGGATTGCGTGAGAATATAAGGAACTGCACCGATTGGTTAGTCTTGTTGAGACAGAAGTCGAGAGTGAAGCTACAGATGAAAAGAAGTACGAAACCGAATATTACACGGAACCAGTCATGAAACACAGGATAGCATGATGAGATGATAATGATATCGCAGGCAAGTATGACTGTGCCCAATGACATCTGCTTGTATTTGTTCACGATGGCAGCAATAATATCGGTACCGCCAGTAGAACCATTGTTTGCAAAACAGAGGTATAAGCCTATACCGTCGGTAATACCTCCAAGCACACATGCCATAAATGTTTCATCACCAAGAAGACGTGGGAAAACAAGGTGTCCGCTTGCATCAACATCAGCTATCAAGCCTTGAAACAAACCAAGAATGTAGGTCATGCTAAGCACGCCATAGATGGTCTTCAGACAGAACTTTAGACCAAGAGTCTTTACCGCCACTATGAGCAAACATACGTTGATGATGAAGTAGGTTGTATTTACATTCCATTCTGTTACATAGAAGATGATGGTTGCAATACCTATTACGCCACCTGTAGTAAGTCCATAAGGGAGCATGAAAATATTTACGCCTAAGGCATAAATTGAAACTCCAAGGGTGATGAAGAAATAATCCTTGAGTTCAAGTTTAAGTGCATTTAGATTGTTCTTGTTTGACAAGAATCTACGCACTTTGTCAATAACAGAAATTCTTGCAGAATCTGCCATAAAATATTATTTCAAATGGAGTTGAAGAAGTTAACAAATTCAACTTTATGCAGGGAGTTAAAAAGGAATTAAAATGAAGTTAAAGTGGAGTTAAAAAGACGAATGTCCATCACTGAATAATTTAACGAACTAATCTGCAAACAATCAAACGTCTCTTTAACTTCCTATATAACTCCTTTTTTAACTACAATTTAACTACATGCTAAAGTTGAGTTAACCAATAACTCCTTTTTAAGTAATCTTACTTCTTGAGCACAATGTTAATCATCTTGTTAGGAACAACGATGACCTTTGCAACCGTGAAGCCTTCCATCCACTTAGCTGACTGAGGATTCTCGAGTGCTGCCTTCTCACAAGTAGCGTTGTCTGTTCCTGCTGGGAACTCAAGTGGGAAGCGTGCCTTACCGTTGAAGGCTACCATCATTTTCACGCTGTCTTCCTTGAGGTAGTCCTCGTTGAAAGCTGGCCATGGAGCATCACATACTGTACCTTCGTGTCCGAGAAGGTGATAAAGCTCTTCTGCGATATGTGGACAGAATGGAGCGATAAGAACAGTAAGTGCTTCCTTAACCTCGCGTGAAGTGCTCTTAATCTTAGTAAGCTCATTGAGACAAACCATGAATGCAGCAACACTTGTGTTGTATGAGAACTGCTCAATGTCACCTGTAACCTTCTTGATGAGAGTGTGGAGAGCCTTACGTTCCTCTGCTGTTGCATCACCATCTGTTGCAACAAGCTGGTCATCCTTGAAGAAGAAGTTCCAGAGCTTCTTGAGGAAGCGGTGGCAACCGTCAATACCGTTAGTGTCCCAAGGCTTTGACTGCTCAACTGGACCGAGGAACATCTCGTAGAGACGGAGTGTATCGGCACCGAACTTCTCAACAATCATATCTGGATTAACGACGTTGAACATAGACTTTGACATCTTCTCTACTGCCCATCCGCAGATATACTTACCCTCGTCGTTGAGGATGAACTCTGCGTTGTTGTATTCTGGACGCCATGCCTTGAATGCCTCTACGTCGAGAACGTCAGCACTAACGATATTCACATCAACGTGGATAGGCTGAAGTTTAATTCCAAACTCATCATTAGAAAAAACAACTCCACACTTCTTCAAATATTCTTTTTGTTCCTCAAATGTTTTTACTTCTAAGATCTTGCATACATCATAGGAAACATAGCAATCAGTTGGACGAGTATCTTCTTTGATTACCTCGTGATCTGTAGTCAAATCACTAACATGGTATTTGGTAAGCAATCTATAGACGAAGTTGCTTCGTCCCTGAATCATACCCTGGTTAATAAGCTTCTGGAATGGCTCATCCTTTACAGAAACACCCATATCGAAGAGGAACTTGTTCCAGAAACGAGAGTAGATGAGGTGACCTGTTGCGTGCTCTGAACCGCCCACATAGAGGTCAACATTCTGCCAGTACTTGGCAGCCTCTGGTGAGAGGAGTGCCTTGTCGTTGTGTGGATCCATGTAGCGGAGGTAGTATGCTGAAGAACCTGCGAAACCTGGCATTGTGTAAAGCTCGATAGGGAATACAGTCTTATTGTCGATAAGGCTGTTGGCAACAATCTTTTTGTTTGCCTCGTCCCATGCCCACTCAGTAGCGTTGCCAAGTGGAGGCTCGCCTGTCTCAGTTGGGAGGAACTTCTCTACCTGTGGGAGCTGGATAGGGAGACACTCCTCAGGAATCATGCAAGGAATGCCGTTCTTGTAATATACAGGGAATGGCTCGCCCCAGTAACGCTGGCGTGAGAAGATAGCATCACGAAGACGGTAGTTGACCTTCACACGACCAATATTGTGCTTCTTAACGAATGTCTTTGTTGCAGCAATAGCCTCCTTAACTGTCAATCCGTTAAGGTTGAGTGACTCGCCATCATACTCTACGGCAGTCTTGCCTGGAGCTGGTGAGTTGCTTACGATGCCTTCCTTTGCATCATAGCTTTCCTCGCTTACGTCAGCACCCTCGATGAGTGGGATGATAGGGAGGTTGAAGTGCTTGGCAAAGGCATAGTCACGTGAGTCGTGAGCTGGCACAGCCATGATTGCTCCTGTACCGTAGCCAGCAAGCACGTATTCTGAAATCCAGATAGGGTTCTTCTCGCCTGTGAATGGGTTGATTGCGTATGAACCTGAGAACACACCTGTAACCTTGTGGTCAATCATGCGCTCACGCTCTGTACGTCCCTTGACGTATGTGATGTACTCCTCAACTGCCTTCTTCTGCTCGGCTGTAGTCACCTTCTGTACGAGGTCACTCTCAGGAGCAAGAACCATGAATGTTACTCCGAACATAGTATCTGCACGAGTAGTAAAGATTGTGAAGTACTCGTCTGTACCTGCAATCTTGAACTCTACTTCTGTACCTTCACTACGTCCAATCCAGTTCTTCTGTGTCTCCTTGATAGAGTCACTCCACTGGATGGTGTCAAGTCCGTCAAGAAGACGCTGTGAGTAAGCACTTACACGCAAGCACCACTGGCGCATCTTCTTCTGCTCTACTGGGAATCCGCCACGTACACTAACTCCGTCAACAACCTCGTCGTTGGCAAGTACCGTTCCGAGCTTTGGACACCAGTTGACCATTGTCTCACCAAGGAAAGCGATACGGTAGTTCATGAGTACGTCAGACTTCTTCTTCTCGTCCCATGAATTCCATTCTTCAGCTGTGAATGTCAGGTTTTCGCTCTGAGCTACGTCAAGACCAGGGTTTCCTTCTGTCTCAAAGTGCTTGATGAGTTTCTCTATAGGAAGAGCCTTCTGCTCCTTGTTGCAGAAGAATGAGTTGTACATCTTCTGGAATGCCCATTGTGTCCACTTGTAGTAACCTGGAGCACAAGTGCGAACCTCACGACTCCAGTCGAAGCAGAAACCAATCTTATCCAACTGCTCACGATAGCGGTCGATATTGGCAAATGTAGTTACCTCTGGGTGCTGTCCTGTCTGGATTGCATACTGCTCAGCAGGAAGTCCGTAAGCGTCATAACCCATTGGGTTGAGGACGTTGAAGCCCTGAAGACGCTTGAAACGAGCATAGATGTCGCTCGCAATATATCCGAGTGGGTGACCAACATGGAGACCCGCACCTGATGGGTAAGGGAACATGTTGAGCACATAATACTTTGGCTTGCTATTATCTTCAGAGACTTGGTAAGTCTTGTTCTCTACCCAAGCCTTCTGCCATTTCTGTTCAATTTCTCTAAAATTGTAGTCCATGATTTTGAGTGAAAAGTGAAAAGTGAAAAGTGAAAAATATATATCACCTTCCCATTTCACTTTCTTTATACGATTTTAATTATTATCAAATTATAAACTTGTCAACCTAAGTGAAAGCTTCAGCGAACAGAGTAAAATATATTTTTCACTTTTCACTTTTCACTTAGTCTCTAAGCGGAACGCTTAGAGAGTTTCGAGCATTCTCTTGAGCACTACAGTTGCAGATATCTCTCGGTTTGCAGCCTCTGGGATAACAAGACTTGTTGGAGCCTCAATCACGTCGTCTGTCACAATCATGTTACGACGTACTGGGAGACAATGCATGAAGAATGCGTTGTTGGTTACAGCCATCTGACGCTCACCGACCGTCCATGCAGCATAGTCGTGGTAGTCGCCAAGCACCTTTCCGTAGTCCTGTGGGCGAGTAACACCTGGACAAGACCAGTTCTTTGCGTAGATGAAGTCTGCACCCTCGAATGCCTTCATCTGGTCATACTCCACCTTGGCGTCACCCGAAAACTTAGGGAAGAGTTCGTATCCCTCTGGATCAGTTATTACGAAGTCAACGTCGG
>R24__coassemble_1687_pt1 | contig 10953 bp, 7 predicted proteins | sample R24__metabat2_low_PE_026 | metagenome-assembled genome bin R24
TCTCTGGCGAGATGGTAAAGAACGTTGTGTGTGGAACACTCATGGGTATGGGATTCGATGTTGTCAATATCGGTCTTGCCTCTACTCCAACAACTGAGATTGCCGTGACAATGGAAGGTGCATGTGGTGGTATCATCATCACGGCAAGTCACAACCCTCGTCATTGGAACGCCCTCAAGCTTCTCAATGAGAAGGGTGAGTTCCTCAATGCAGTTGAGGGTAATGAGGTTCTCCGTATTGCAGAGGCTGAGGATTTCGACTATGCAGATGTTGACGGACTCGGTAAATATACAGAGGACAACACATACGACCAGAAGCACATCGACCTTGTTCTCGGTCTCAAGCTTGTGGATGTTCCAGCTATCAAGGCTGCCAACTTCAAGGTTGCGTTCGATTCCATCAACTCCGTTGGAGGCATCATCCTTCCAAAGCTCTTCAAGGCACTCGGCGTGAACGATGTCACAGCACTCTATGACGAGCCAACTGGTGACTTTCAGCACAACCCAGAACCACTTGAGAAGAACCTCTCAGACATAATGTCGCTCATGGCTAAGGGTGGTAAGGATGTTGCATTTGTAGTTGACCCTGATGTTGACCGTCTCGCATTCATCTGTGAGGATGGTAAGATGTACGGTGAGGAATATACTCTCGTAACTGTTGCCGACTATGTTCTCAAGCATACTCCTGGCAATACTGTCAGCAATCTTTCTTCTACACGTGCTCTCCGTGATGTCACTCGCAAGTACGGAATGCAGTACAACGCTGCTGCCGTTGGTGAGGTCAATGTAGTAACAAAGATGAAGGAGACAAACACCGTTATCGGTGGTGAAGGCAATGGCGGTGTCATCTATCCAGAAGCTCATTACGGTCGTGATGCCCTTGTGGGTATTGCGCTCTTCCTCTCTCACCTTGCTCACGAACGTCAGCAGAAGCCAGGACTTACTGTTAGCCAGCTTCGTGCTACTTATCCTGAGTACTGCATTGCCAAGAATCGTATCGACCTTGATGCAAGTACAGATGTTGATGCTATCCTTGCTAAGGTCAAGGCAATGTACTCAAACGAGCCAGACACAGAGGTCAATGATATTGATGGCGTAAAGATTGACTTCCCTGACAAGTGGGTACATCTCCGCAAGTCAAACACAGAACCAATCATCCGCGTCTATTCAGAGGCAAGCACAATGGAGGCTGCTGACGAGATTGGCAAGAAAATTATGGATGTGGTTTACTCAATGAAGTAAACACTATTTTAACCAGAATATATAGAGGATGCATCATATCGTCAGATGCATCCTCTTCTTTGTTTATATGTATTTCTCTTATCAGTCTCTTATATGTTTGCTGATAATCTGATATTTGTCTGCAAAATAGCAGAGGAACAGCGGACTTACAACGGACTCACATAAGAGTCATAACCTTGGAAGAACAGACTAAGCATATCACCAGAAAGATGTTCCCTTAGCAGTTTAAGGGGTTTGCTGTTTCAATCGTTTCACGTACTCAAGAGGAGTAGCACCATATTCCGCCACGAAGCAACGACTCATATAGCTGGCAGAGTTAAAACCGACAGCTTCGGCAACCTCCTGCACACTCATTGTCTCGGCAGAAAGAAGTTCAACGGCTCGTTCGAGACGGATATTACGAATGAATACACTTGGCGAACAACCAATGATGGCGTTCATCTTTTTATACAAGCCGGTGCGTTCCATGCACATATCATCGGATAACTGCTCCACGCTATACCCCTTAGAACCAAGGTTGGCAAGCACAAGGGAACGTGCTTTATCTATAAACTCTTGACTTACATCATCAATTGCTGAGTCTGGATTTTTCTCTTCTTGTCGCTCAGAGTCGAATTTACAATAAAACAAGATGACATGTATTAACACTATAAGGAAGCACAGGTATAGTGGAATATTCTGCGCCCAACTACGTTCCACTATGATACATAGAGAACGTTCATAGCCTACATCACCAAGCAAAGCCCTCACTTCAAGCAAATGTTTACCAGAACCAAGACGTAAGTTTTTGAGAGTTAAGCTACCTTTGTCATCCACAACCCCACCGAAGTCCTCCACAGAATGCCAAAGCGTGTCACGTTCAGCAAGACGTATAAGATAGCGAGTAAGACGAGGTTGAGGGTAATTCAAAGCATTAAAAGTCAAGGAAACATTCCTTTGACTGTATTCAAGACAGAGAGTATCCATAGCGTAAGACTCTGTCATGATATCAGTACCAATGAGTGACGTACCATCTACAGTCACATCCGTAAGTATAAGCATGAGCGGATAGTTAATGCCAGACACCTTGTTGCGAGCATAATCCTCAATGCCGAGAGCCTTATCCGTATCAAGAGTCTTGTGCGTCGGGTGTGAATAGAGAAGTCCATTGGAATAACTGCCAAGCCACATCCCATTCTGGCAGTCAACAAAAACCGTATTCATGTGTTTAGGAAGGATTGGAGTACCTTCGAGCATAAGAGTCTCCACCACCCTCGCACTATCCGTGGATGTGTTTATCTCCCACATATCCTCACGAGTGGTAACGTATGCCATGTCAGGTGCAACCGAAATAGTGTGAACCGTGTAAGGCACACGGAAAATTGTTTTCCACGTACGCTTCGAAGTATCAAAACAAAGACAAACGCCATCACTCAGGCCATTACGCAACTGATAGAAACGACCATTACCCACAGAAACGACAAGCGAAGTGAAAGCATAACTGCCATCCGTGAATGCACGTGAAACGTAAAGTACCTTGCCAGTATTCTTATCTACAGCAACTACCTCAGTAGTTCCATAGAACAAGTAGAAGCAACGGTCATCCGTCATCAAGTCCTGTAACTCGCCCTTGCTTTTTGGTAGAGAATAACGGCGACCACCTTTTCCTATAAGAAGCTCGTCAGAAGTGACAAACCAAGGATTACCTTCCGCATCGCAGAACATATCTATAACATCATTATTGCCAACGAATTGCCTCAAAACAGCTGAGACATCCTCTACGAAAGCCATTTTAGCAACATCAAGGCAACGCAAGTTATGATTATCTTTTATCCACAAGAGATTATCCTTGCCAGCATAGCAATGAAAAGCTCCATTGTAGGCATCAAGTCGCACACCCTTGCTGTCAGCCAAAGGCACATTACGGAAGGTCACAGCATCATACACGCTCAAGTCATCATGCGTCGTAACAGCCATACGTCCGTCCCTCAGTTGCAGAATATGATACACGCGGTCGTCACCAAGTCCGTTGTAGGTGTCAATCCTCTCAAACATCATGCGTTGTATCTGCGCAAAGCAACCGTTTCCCATCCAAATGAGAAACACGCACATAATGATTATATGTCGCAGTAATCCTACCATTCAGGCAACATCTTGTTTTTTCATCTTACTGCCTACCCTATAAGTACGTTTTCAATATTCTTCGTTTCCTTGCAGAAGTTCATTCCTATGCGGATAATCTTCTGACCATTCACCTCAAATGGAAGGGTGTAATGCTTATCCTCTATCTGAGCAAGGGCTTCCTCTGCTGTTCCGTCAAGCTTGAACTCCATCACATAGCAGAACTTAGGAGTCTGGAGCACAAGGTCTATGCGTCCCTCGCTTGTCATATATTCAGCCTGAACATAAAAACCTAAAAGCTTGCATACAGCCCAGATGATGTTTTGGTAATGGTTCTCCAAATCCTTAATCAACATATAAGGAGTATCTGCAAAGAGAGCCTTAAGACGCTTAACGAACTGCTCAGTATTGCCAGCCTCTAAATCCTTAACGAAATTAACCAAGTCAAATGCAGAACGATTCCTATCTTTTGAGACATACCAAGGAAGGAGGAATTTAGTGAAGCCTGCCTCCACTTCTTCATTTGGGAAGCCAAGAGTATATTCGCCAAATCTTTGGTCATAATCCTTGATGGTGAGATATCCACTCTGATAGATGACAGGAATAGGGTCTTTGGATGTTGAGTCAATACTATTGAGCGTATCAGCATCCACTTTTGCATGTTCCATATCATTGAGGTTGTACTCATCACGCTGGAGGAGTTCCACAAGATATGTAGGCGTACCAGTTTCAAACCAGTAGCTCTTGAACTTATTATCGGCAAAGGCATTCAAGATACTGAAAGGATTATACATACCCTCAGAATCCTCACAGAAATGGTAGCCATCATATTGCTTCTTCAACTTTGCAAAGCATTCTTCCGTGGTCATCCTGTTTGCCTCCGCCATGCGCTCTACATATGGAAGCATCACGCCTTTTAGCTCACCCTCAGTAATACCACAAATGGAAGCATACTTATCATTCATGGAAATGTCTCGCAAGTTATTGAGGTCGCTGAACACGCTAACCTTACCAAACTTAGTCACACCTGTAAGGAGCGCAAACTTGATGCAACCGTCCTTACTCTTTAGTGCACCATAGAAACCCTTGAGAGTATTACGGAACTCATTCTGTAGTTCCTCATTTCCTATTGCTTGAAGCATTGGCTTGTCGTACTCATCCACAAGGATGACTACTCCCCTACCCGTCTTATCGTATGCTCGCTGGATTACGCCCTCAAAACGCAAGCCATAAGTAACCTCATTTTCATTCTTACCATATATAGCTTCCTGCTGAGCAAGGAAATTGTTGAGCTGACCTTCAAGTCGTTCCTTACTATCATACTTCTCCGTATTCAAGTCAAGATGCAACACAGGATGCTTTGCCCAATCCATATCCGCCTTATCAGCTATGGCAAGACCATCGAACAACTCACGCTTACCGTCAAAGACGGCATGAATAGTGGACATCAACAGAGACTTACCAAAACGACGAGGACGAGAGAGAAAATAATAACTTCCTCCCTTTATCAACTTATAGACAAGTTCCGTCTTATCTACATAAAGATAACCGCCTTCACGAAGTTTCTCAAAACTCTGTATGCCAATTGGCAACGTCTTTAGTTGTTCCATAATCCACTAAAAGTTTGATAATGATGCAAAGATACAACTTTTAAGTGAAAAGTAAAAAGTGAAAAGTAAAAAATCAAGATTACCCTGTTCACTCGTAAGTTCAAGGTCTTATGTGAGTCTCATATAAGTCAGTACTTAGTCTATACTTTTTAAGGGACGACTAATTATAATTATGTTATATCACGCAATGTGACACAACACCCCACTAACTATTTTGAGACCAACTTATTTTCTTTATCACTTTCTTTTTCAACAATTTCATTTATTTTAATTATTCCCAATATAATCAAACATATAGACAACAACGTGGTAAAAACTGCAAAATACAAAAAATCAAAGGTAATCCCATCATAAATCTCAGCAATTGCTTCATAACCATATTTCGACCCACGCTTAAGTTCACTTCGGATTAGATATCCGCAACCATACTGCTCATCCAAAAGCCAATTAAGCCATCGTAGTAGTAGCAAAATATAATTAACAACGATAAGTATCAATATAATTACCCTCACAATTCGTTTCGTTTTCATACGATTATATCATTTTTTAATCAATCCTCTTTATATTTATTGTCACAAACAAAAATTTATTTTGTCTTTTTCAAGACTCGTGGATTTAACTTTTGCATCAAATACAAATAGTGTTAATTCAAGGTTCAAAGTTAACACTTTTCCAAAAGAGGACAAACAAAAGTGACAAGAAATATTATTTTTCTTGACGACAATTAAAGACAATTTCTGTTTCAATCGAGTTTACACTTTACGTTTGCCATTTCCACATCAAGAGTCAATCATTTCCCATAGTAAGTTGTGTTTCCCATACCTTCCCATTAGGTGTGCCTTAGGTGTCCCTTCATTTTGTAAGGGAACTGAAGGAGAACCTAAGGGGAACGTAAGGGACACCTAACACGAATGCCTTTTGCTATGTTTTGCACTTGTTCATTTTGTACGATTCTCTTTTGTGGATTTCGTGGGGACTTATCGTAAATTACGGGGCATAAAAAATCGTGATTCACGGGGAAAATAAATTTTCATCCCGAAGAAAACATTTTTGCATCGCGATAAAAAATGATTTTGTACGCGTACAAAAAAATTTTTCTACGCGTAGAAAAAAATCGCCCTTTTTTAGCAAATTTTAAAGGACAATCACGTATGTATTCACGTGCATAGAGCTTATCGTATTTTTGCAAATGGATAATCACGAATTCCGAAATGCACAATTATTCAAAACAGGAGCAGCAATTGACATCAAGCAATTATCCCAAACAAATGTTCAAATTGTCTGCACAACATACGACATATTCGGATGACAAAAAAGGCTATGACTCGCATCTGAGCCATAGCCTTTTCAGCTTTTAACTTTTAACTCTTGCATCACGAGGAACGAGTGATGCAAGCTATGCTTCCCATCCGAGAGCACTTGCTCCGAGTACGGCAGCATTCTTGTCCATAAGACCTGAGATAAGGAACTTAGCCTTGCCACGGAATATAGGAAGAACACTTGCTTCGTATGACTCACGGATTGGCTTCATGATAAGCTCACCTGCACGACAGAGTCCTCCAAAGAAGATGTAAGCCTCAGGACTTGAGAATGCTGTGAAGTCGGCACATGCCTCACCAAGCATCTTACCAGTGAAGTCGAATATCTCCTGTGCTACAGCATCACCCTTGCCTGCAGCTATGCTTACGTCAAGAGATTCAATCTCTTCGGCTGGCTTCTCACGAAGGAGAGATGGGCGGTCGGTATTGGCAAGAATCTCACGCGCTGTACGTGCTACACCTGTAGCAGAACAATAAGCCTCAAGGCATCCCGTACGACCACATCCACACTTACGACCTTCCTTGCCACGTACCATGATGACGTGTCCAAGTTCACCAGCGAAAGCATCATGACCATAGACGAGCTGTCCGTTTACGACGATACCAGAGCCTACGCCTGTTCCGAGAGTGATGACAATAAAATTCTTCATACCCTGAGCCACTCCGTATGCCATCTCACCCATGGCTGCAGCATTAGCATCATTAGTAAGCTTTACACCAAGTCCTCCGAGTTTCTCGCTGAACATCTTAGCAAGAGGCACAACGCCTGTATGTCCCCAAGAGAGGTTTGGAGCAAACTCAATTGTTCCGTTATAATAATTTCCATTAGGCGCACCAATACCCATTCCCTGAATATTCTCAAGTCCGCCTACACGAGAGATTACACCATTAAGACACTCGACACCAGCATCCACGAACTCTTCTGCCGTAGCATACTTCTGAGTCTTTATTGAATCTTCAGCAATTATGTTTCCGTCCTTATCGACGATTCCAAAAACGGTGTTTGTACCTCCAAGGTCAACACCAATAACGTATGGTTTCATTTTGATTTTTGTATTAGGTTTGTACTTTTACATCAGCAAAAGTACAAAAAGTTTGAGTAAACCAATTAGATTCTATAAAAAAATGACTATTTTTGCACGAAGTTTAAGTTATTTCTAAATATTTATCAAGGATGAGAAGATTACTTTCAGCCATAATGTGCATATTTGCAACCTTTGCAGCCAATGCACAAGAGCCAATAAGCATCGACCTTTGGCAAGACGGTCTGCCAAACAGCAATGGCATAGACAAGACTGAGCCATTTGACGATTCAAAGCAGAACTTCAAGCCTAACATCAGGGTGTTCCTGCCTGAGAAGAGCAAGGCAAACGGCATGGCTGTGCTATGTCTGCCTGGCGGTGGATATTCTCATCTTGCCACAGGTCACGAAGGCTACGACTGGGCACCATACTTCAACGACCTCGGATTTGCATTCGTGGTACTCAAGTACCGTATGCCACACGAAGTGACAGACGTACCTATCAGCGATGCAAAGGAAGCCCTCCGTATTGTGAGGGAGAATGCTGAGAAGTGGGGTATCAAGCCTAACAAGGTTGGCATCATGGGCTCAAGTGCAGGTGGACACCTCGCTTCAACAGTTGCAACACATAGTCTTCCGGGTACAGAGCCGAACTTTCAGATACTTTTCTACCCAGTGATAAGCATGGATTGGAATTACACTCACAAGTGGTCACGCCTGTTCCTCATAGGAAAGAAGCCTACAAAGGATATGGTTGACCTCTACAGCAACGACCTTCAGGTGTCATCCAACACACCACCAGCCATACTTCTGCTCTCTGACGACGACAAGGTTGTTCCTTCGCCAAACAGCGTGAACTACTACCTCGCCCTACGTCGTCACAACGTGCCAGCCACGATGCACATCTATCCTTCGGGCGGACACGGATGGGGATGCAGAAAGGACTTCAAATATCACAAAGAGATGATGGCAGACCTTACGGCATGGCTCAAGACTCTCAAATAACGCAAACACTTTATGTTAAAAAATAACAACATATACTACAAGCCACGCAAGCGGCTTATGCTTATCTATACCGGAGGTACAATCGGTATGATACGCAACCCCGAGACAGGAGCACTCGAGACATTCAACTTTGACCATCTCACCAGGCATGTTCCTGAACTCAACCAATTTGACTACATACTTCACAACTACCAGTTTGACCCTCCTATCGACTCGTCAGACATGCAGCCTTCACTATGGGCAAAGATTGTGAAGATTATCGACTATAACTACGACAAATTTGATGGTTTCGTGATTCTTCACGGGACAGACACAATGGCTTACACCGCATCGGCACTCAGCTTCATGCTTGAGAACCTCGGAAAGCCAGTAATACTCACAGGTTCGCAGTTGCCTATCGGCGCACTCCGCACGGACGGCAAGGAAAACCTCATAACAGCCATCGAACTGGCAGCCGCACAGGACAAGGACGGACACCCAATAATACAGGAGGTGTGCGTGTTCTTCGGACATCAGCTCTTCAGGGGAAACAGATGTACGAAGTCAAGTTCCGAGAGCTTCAACGCATTCTCTTCATACAACTATCCAAGCCTTGCTACGTCTGCTATCAACATACATTTCAACGAGGCGGCTATCTACCGCACTCCACACACAAGCCCTTTCAAGGCACACACAGAACTGAGCACAGAGGTCATCGCACTATCGCTCTTCCCTGGCATCCAGCAGCAGACAGTAGAGCAGGTGTTTGCCATGAAGTGTATCAAGGGAATTGTGTTCCGTGCCTTCGGTTCGGGCAATGCCCCACGCCAGCAATGGCTCATAGACGCCATACGCAAGGCAACAGAAGACGGCAAGGTGATAGTCAACATCACCCAGTGTCAGAGTGGTGGCGTTGAGATGGGATTATACGAGACTGGTCTCCAACTCATCGAGGCTGGTGTCATCAGCGGTCACGACATGACCATCGAAGCAGCTTTGACAAAGCTCATGGTTCTCTTTGGACGTGGTTTTCGTCCTACTGAGGTACGCCATCTTATGAGCAAGAACATTGCTGGAGAACAAACGGACTAACTTGCACCACTCATTCTTCGTGATGCAAGAGTTAAAAGTTAAAAATTAAAAGTTATAAGTTAGAGGTTACTCCTATCGATGTAAAATCTATCACTTCAAATCTATGCGTGCCGACATGAACCGAAGGCATAAATCACAGATTTGAAATTTGAGATTCCTCATAGGAACTCCAAACTTCTCAACTCAACTTTTAACTGTAAACTGTTCATTATTAACTCCTGTACATAGTACAGGTTAAAATAACTTTATGCTATTACATTTAGGCACTGACATACAGAACATACCGAACTTTATACCTTGGCAACAGACCATCGGACTGATGGAAATGATTGTCAAGGGTGCCATTATAGGTATCGTTGTGTCTGCCCCTATGGGACCTACAGGCGTACTGTGTATTCAGCGCACACTCAACAAGGGTCGTTGGTACGGATTCGCCACAGGATGTGGAGCCGCACTTAGTGATATCATTTATGCCATCATTACAGGATATGGAATGTCATTCGTTGTGGATTACATCGAAGACCCACATCTTCTCTTCTGGATGAAGCTTGTGGGATGTGCCCTACTTTTCATATTCGGCATCTACACGTTCCATAGCAATCCTGCAGGAGAGATACGCAACGTATCACACAACAAGGGAAGCCTTGTGACTACATTCATCACGGGATTCTCAACCACATTCCTTAATCCTGGTATTGTATTCCTCTTCTTGGCAATGTTCGGTCAGTTTACGTTCATTGTTCCCGACAACCCAATACCACAAATAGCAGGTTACATCTTTATCGTCATCGGAGCACTCCTATGGTGGTTCGTGCTTTCATGGCTCGTGGATAAAGTAAGGAACCGCTTTGAAGAAAGAGGCCTATGGATTATCAATAGGGTCATTGGTGTTATCGTGATGATTGTCTCTGCCGTAGTTGCAATATGGACACTCACAGGCAATAGCATACCGTCGATATACTAAATTAAGGATTCAAAATGCAGAATTCAGAATTAATTGATAATTGACAATTGACATTTTGAATTTTGAATTCTTAATTTTTAATTCACAAAACGATGTACATTTCAGAGCAACTAAAGCAAACAAACATAGCAGAGTATCTTCTTTATATGTGGCAGATAGAAGATACCATCAGGGCATACAATCTTGACATCGACAAGATTGCAAGCGACTACATTCCTAAGTTCAAGCTTGATGAAGAACGTAGTAACACTCTTAAAGGATGGTACGAAAGCCTCATACAGATGATGCACGAGGAAGGTGTGGAGGAACAAGGTCACCTTCAGATAAACAAGAACATCATCCTTCTTCTTACCGACCTTCATCTTCAGGTTCTCAAGTCGCCTAAGTTCCCATTCTACTCGGCTGCCTACTACAAGGCACTACCATTTATCGTAGAGTACCGCAACAAGAGCAACGGACAGGACAAGTCTGAGATTGAGAATTGTTTTGATGCACTCTACATGGTAATGCTTCTCAAGGCACAGGGCAAACCTGTAACAGCAGAGACAGCCTCTGCCATTGACAACATCGTCAAGATGCTCAGCATGCTCAGCGAATACTATAAGAAGGATAAGGCAAACGA
>R24__coassemble_1689_pt1 | contig 10942 bp, 10 predicted proteins | sample R24__metabat2_low_PE_026 | metagenome-assembled genome bin R24
AATAAGTTTCTTTGTCATTCTGTATATTTTAAGTTAGCGGCCCCCTCCCGTCCTACCCGGGGGGGAGGTGCTGTGTGTGTCATTGGGACTTTCCTCCCCTCAGGGAGGTTGGGCGGTTGACCTGATTTTTAATTTTTAACTTTTAATTTTTAATTTTTTACTCCACATTCTCGTAAGCCTTGAGACGTTTCTCCTCAACGAGGTGGAAGTCCTTAGGACGATAGACGAAGTTTGAGCCGAGGTACTTGTCACGTACAATCTCGTTGGCGGCAAGCTCTGGCGGAGTACCCCTGAAGAGGATGCGTCCCTCAAAGAGAAGATAGGCACGGTCGGTGATACAGAGCGTCTCCTGCACGTTATGGTCGGTAATGAGAATACCGATGTTTCTGTCCTTCAACTTCCACACGATGTACTGGATGTCCTCTACCGCGATTGGGTCAACACCCGCAAATGGTTCGTCGAGCATGATGAACTTAGGGTCGATGGCAAGGCATCGTGCAATCTCGCATCTGCGTCGCTCGCCTCCTGAGAGACGATTACCGAGGTTCTTGCGTACCTTCTGGAGGTGAAGCTCGTTGAGAAGGTTCTCAAGGTGCTCACGCTGTTCTTCCTTCGACTTGTACTTCATCTCAAGCACAGTCATGATGTTGTCCTCCACACTCATGGTGCGGAACACGCTTGCCTCCTGTGCAAGATAACCCACGCCTTTGCGTGCATGAGTGCTCACAGGGTCACGTGTAATCTCCTCGTCGTTGATGAAAGTCTTTCCTGAGTCAGGGATGACAAGTCCAGTGGTCATGTAGAAGGAAGTGGTCTTTCCTGCACCGTTAGGCCCAAGAAGTCCTACTATCTCTCCTTGTCGCACACTGAAGCTTACATCGTTCACTACAGTTCTCTTTCCGTATGTCTTTACAAGGTGACGGGTGTAGAGCGTCTGTCTGTCGTCCGAATATTCGGGTCTCTCCTTGTCACCTGCGTTAGTAGTTGCAAATTCCATATAAATTCAAAATTGAAGACAAAAATACGAATACTTTACCGATAAATCACTTTGTAAAGATAAAAACTATGTTAAAATACCCTCACTTTCCTGTATTTTGCCTAATTTTGTGCCGAAAATGTAATTTATATGATAACTGTAAAATCATCATTGACCGCTCTCGGGCAGTATGTTCAACTTATGGGCCGCGTATGTTCAAGACCTGACCGTATGCGAATGTTCCTTAAACAGTATGTAACGGAGATGTACCAACTCGGTTACAATTCTATTCCAATCGTGCTCATTATCTCATTCTTCATAGGTGCGGTAATCTGTCTGCAGATCAAGCTCAACATCCAGTCACCGTGGATGCCTCGCATGGTCGTGGGTTACACCACTCGTGAGATTATGCTCCTCGAATTCTCAAGTTCCATCATGTGCCTTATCCTTGCAGGTAAGGTAGGCTCAAATATTGCCTCAGAGATAGGAACAATGCGCATAACTCAGCAGATTGACGCCCTCGACATCATGGGTGTAAACTCAGCCAACTATCTCATACTCCCAAAGATTACGGGACTTATGACCATCATGCCTATCCTCGTTACATTCAGCGTGATGGCAGGTATTCTTGGTGCTTACGCCACATCGCTCATGGGATACACGTCTGTGGCAGAACTTGACGAGGGTTTCCGCTATCAGTTCAACCAGTGGTTCTTCTGGTGCGGAATGATTAAGGCAGTCGTCTATGCTTTCATCATCACCTCCGTTTCATCATACAAGGGCTATACGGTAGAAGGCGGCTCTGTAGAAGTCGGAAAGTCAAGTACGGATGCCGTTGTGCACAGCAGTATCCTCGTGCTCTTCTCTGACATCTTCCTTACGAGTATATTGACTTAGAGCCCCCCGACCCCCAAAGGGGCGGCCTCCGGATAGGGGAGGAGAGGCGCTAGAGACTAAGTACTGACTCACTACAGACTAAGTACTGACTCTTGACGGAAATTTACGATAAGCCTTACGAGAGAATCTCGAAGGGTTACCGAAGGGTTAACGAAGGATGAGAGACGGCAAAAATGATGCGTTTTTTACGATAAGGGTATCGGTTTGCCATGTTCGTAAGACACACGAAAGGCATTAGACAAACAACAAAGAAAGATGATTGAATTAAAACACTTATATAAGTCCTTTGAAGACAAGGACGTACTCAAGGACATAAATGCGACGTTCAACAACGGCAAGGTGAACCTGATTATCGGACAGTCAGGTTCGGGTAAGACCGTGTTGATGAAGAACATCGTAGGACTCCTTGAACCTACCAAGGGACAGATTCTCTACGACGGACGTGACTTCGTGTCACTCGGCAAGAAGGAAAAGATTCTCCTCCGTCGTGAGATGGGAATGATATTTCAGGCAGCAGCTCTCTTTGACTCCATGAACGTGCTTGAGAATGTCATGTTCCCGCTCGACATGTTCTCCGACATGCCTTATGAGGACCGTGTGAAGCGTGCAAAGGATTGTCTTGCACGTGTCAACCTCACAGGTTCGGAACACAAGTTCCCTGGGGAAATATCAGGTGGTATGCAGAAGCGTGTGGCTATTGCACGTGCCATCGTGCTCCAGCCAAAGTATCTCTTCTGTGACGAGCCAAACTCAGGACTTGACCCTAAGACATCAATCGTCATAGACGAGCTTATCTCAGGAATCACTCATGAAGACAACATAACAACCATTGTCAACACCCACGACATGAACTCCGTAATGGGCATAGGTGAGAACATCACGTTCATCTGTAAGGGTAGGGCAGAATGGCAGGGTGCCAATACGGACATCATGGATGCTACGAACAAGGAACTTGAGGACTTCATCTTCTCAAGTGACATCCTCCGTCAGGCAAAACAGCTTCATGACCAACAGAAAGGTAACATAGGATGATTGTTTGTATTGCAGAGAAACCATCGGTGGCTCGTGACATCTGTAATGTCCTTGCCACCAAACAGGGTATTACGGTCGATTCACGTAGTACCTCAAATGGCTATTGGCAATGTGGCAACTATCAGGTTACGTGGACATTCGGTCACCTGTGCGAATTGAAAGAACCACACGAATATCAGCCACGTTGGAAGCGTTGGGACGTGTGGGACTTGCCTATGATTCCTGAGCGTTTCGGTATAAAGCTCAAGGAGGACGATGGCATAAAGAAACAGTTCTCCGTAATAGAGAAACTCATGCAGAATGCTGACGGCATTATCAACTGTGGTGATGCCGGACAGGAGGGAGAATTGATACAGAGATGGGTGATGCAGAAGGCTGGGGCAAAGTGTCCAGTCAAGCGTCTTTGGATTTCTTCACTTACTCCTGAAGCTATCAACGAGGGATTCAATACTCTGAAGGACCAGAGTGAGTACCAGTCACTCTATGAGGCAGGACTCAGTCGTGCCATAGGCGACTGGACACTTGGTATGAATGCTACTCGACTCTACACCATGAAATACGGACAGAACAAGCAGGTGCTGAGTATAGGACGTGTACAGACGCCTACGCTTGCCCTTATTGTCCGTCGTCAGCATGAGATAGAGAATTTTGAACCTAAGCAGAGTTTCGTACTCTCCACCATCTATCGTGACACCAAGTTCACGGCTATTGCTCACGATGAGGAGGCAGAAGCCGAGGCTCAGGCAGAGGCTGAAGAAGCTCAGAAACAAGGAAAGACAGTCAAGGCAAAAGGACCTGTGTTCCGTCAGGTGGAATATCTGTCAGAGGCAGAAGGTCTGGCTGTTCTTGACTCAATAAAGGATAATCCTCTGACTATCTCCGATATTCAGAAGAAGAAAGGCTCGGAAGCACCACCGCGTCTCTATGACCTTACGTCCCTTCAGGTAGATTGTAACCGCAAGTACGGATTCTCTGCCGACCAGACGCTTCAGGTCATACAGAGTCTTTACGAGAAGAAATTTACGACCTACCCACGTGTAGATACGACTTTCCTCTCGGATGACATCTACCCTAAGTGTCCGGGCATACTTGCAGGCATAAAGGGCTATGAACAGTTTACACAACCGCTTGCAGGAACAAAACTTAACAAGTCGAAGAAGGTGTTTGATTCATCAAAGGTGACTGACCACCATGCCATCATTCCTACGGGAGTGGCAGCTGTCAATCTTACCGACTTCGAGAAAATGGTCTATGACCTTATTGCTCGTGCATTCATAGCCGTATTCTATCCCGACTGTAAGTTTGAGACGACAACCGTCTTTGGCGAAGTGCCTATGACGGGAAAGGATGAGACGGTCATGTTTCGTACAAGCGGACGCAAGGTCTTGGATGACGGCTGGAAAGTTATCTATAAGAAGGATGCTGCTATTGCAGATGAAGCAAACCCGGAGACAGAGGAAGCTGACACGCTCCCTTCATTCTCCAAAGGCGAGTCAGGACCTCATGTTCCTTCGCTTGTAGAGAAATGGACACAGCCGCCTAAGCCTTACACCGAGGCAACCCTTCTCCGTGCAATGGAGACGGCAGGTAAGTTTGTGGATAACGAGGAATTACGTGATGCCATGAAAGAGAGCGGTATTGGTCGTCCTTCTACTCGTGCTGCCATTATCGAAACCTTGTTCAAGCGCAGGTACATCCGTAAGGAACGAAAGAACCTCATAGCTACTCCTACGGGTGTTGAGCTTATCGGCATTATCCGTGAGGAACTCCTCAAGAGTGCTGAACTCACGGGACAATGGGAAAAGAAACTTAGAGACATAGAACATCATACTTACGAGGCACGTCAGTTTATTGCAGAACTAAAGCAGATGGTTACGGATATTGTCACGACAGTACGTAGCGACAATTCCAACCGCTCTGTGGCAATCACAACGGAAGAAGACCTCAAAAAGAAAACTCCAAGGAAGAAGGCAGAGCCAAAGGCTGATACTGCTCCAAAGACATCCGCACCATCTGCACAGACGGCAAAGGGTGAAGCACCTGCAGGATTCCGACCTAAGAATGATGGCAAGTCCTCTGCAAAGCCTTCTGTCAAGGCAGATGTTGAGGCTATCAAGGCATCATACAATCCTGACGATATGATAGGAATGCCTTGTCCGTTGTGCCACCAAGGTACAATCATCAAGGGCAAGACGGCATACGGCTGTTCACGCTGGAAGGAAGGTTGTACGTACCGCCAGATGTTTTAGCCAGTATTGTTCTTGCGGATGTTTGTACTTTTTGAAATATGCCTTGGATTTATACAATAAAAGACCGAGTTTTGCGTTTATAGTTATGTATGCGTGACTTTAGATGGCTTTTCATGAAATATAGTTGGATGTGTGTTGTAGCACTACCCCTTATGTTGTTTTCATGCTCAAATGCTAATGTTGCCCAAAAGAAGGGTGAGCAGAGCATGGCAATAGGGGAATACTATAATGCGTCAATCCAGTTCAAGAAGTCTTATTCGGCAACACCGGCCAAGGATAAGGCGAAGAGGGCAGAGAGGGCTTTCCTTTTAGGAGAGTCCTATCGTCGTTTCGGCTCTTCCACAAAGGCCATGGCTGCATACCAGAATGCTGTACGCTACAAGTATCCTGACAGTACAGCACTCTATTACCTCGGTCAACAGCAGTTGCGATGTGGACAATACAAGCAGGCTGCTGAGAGTTTTGCGGCTTATCTTGAGAGAGACCCGGGCAACGCTCTTGCAAAGGCAGGTCTTGAGTCTGCAAGGCTTGCTCCAGAGTGGAAGGAGAATCCTAATCTTTATCAGGTAAAGAAGGAGACTGTGTTCAACTCCCGTCGCTCCGACTTCTGTCCTATGTTTGTAAATGCTGAGGCAGACCAGATAGTCTTTTCCACTACACGTGATGATACTGAGGGTGATGACATAAGCGGTATAACGGGCGTAAAGTTTGCCGATTTGTTCTTCTCCAAGAAGAATGAACAGGGCAAGTGGTCAAGCCCAGAACCTATAGAGGGTGGGGTGAACACGGAATATGACGAAGGAGTAAGTTGTATGAGTCCAGACGGCAAGACGATGTACTTCACTCGCTGCTCAAGTGACCCTGACTATCCACGTTTTGCTGAGATATGGAAAACGACGCGTAGTGATGCTTCATGGGGCTCTCCAACCAAGTGTGACATAAGTAACGATACTCTTTCTTCCTTTGCTCATCCAGCCATTTCACCAGATGGTCAATGGCTTTATTTTGTGAGCGATATGCCAGAAGGAGAAGGCGGACTTGATATATGGCGTACAAGAATCACGTCAGCTGGTTTTGCTGGTATTGAGAATGTAGGTCCAGAAATCAATACTCCTGGAGATGAGGCGTTTCCAGTATTCAAGCCTACGGGCGAACTATTCTTTTCAAGTGATGGTCATCCTGGAATGGGAGGACTTGACATCTTAAAGGCAACGCCTAAGTATGAGGATGATGGTCCTGGATATGGGGATAATGATGAACCTCTTGGCGCACCTGTAAGTTGGACGGTTGAGAATCAAGGTTATCCGCTAAATTCAAGTGCAGATGATTTCGGTATGACATTTGAGGGAGTACATAGCCGTGGCTATTTCTCGTCAAACAGGGCAGACGGAAAAGGCTTTGACCATATTTATTCCTTTGAACTCCCAGAAATTGTACAATCAGTTACAGGGTGGGTGTATGAAAAGGATGGATATGAACTTCCAGAGGCACTTGTGTATATGGTGGGCAATGACGGAACAAACGAAAAACTGAGTGTGAGGGGCGACGGCTCATTCACGCAGGTCATCAAGCCGGGAGTGGAGTATCTTTTCCTTGGAACGTGCAAGGGCTATCTTAATGTCAAGAATGAGCTGAAGGTAGAACCAAGTGAGGACAGCGAGGAGTATGTTCTTCAGTTCCCACTGCCACCTATCAACGTACCAGTGCTGATTGACAATATCTTCTACGGCTTTGACAGCGCGGACTTGACGCCAGAGTCAACTGTGTCGCTTGATAAACTCGTCACACTCCTTAACGACAACTCCAACGTAACCATCGAACTTGGAGCACACTGCGACTACCGAGGTGTGGACATATATAACCTTGACCTTTCTCAGCGCCGTGCCCAGTCCGTAGTGAAGTATCTCGTTGAACATGGCATCAGCAAGGAACGTCTCACCGCCGTAGGTTATGGCGAGACACAACCAAAGGTTGTCACCAAGAAACTCGCATCTCAGCATGACTTCCTCCAAGAAGGAGACATTCTTACTGAAGAGTTCATCACTCACCTCACAGAGGAGCAGCAGGAAATATGCAATGCACTCAACCGCCGTACTGTGTTCAAGGTTCTCAGAACTACATATCAGGAACAGAAGTCGGAAGAACAACAAAAAACAGAGAATTAGAGTCAAATCTAATTCTCTGTTTTTTATTAGGGGTATATTGATTAGCTATTTTCCCTAACTTCTCTATATTCCCCAATTATATTGATATCTCCTGTCTCTCCCCCATTGGGGGAGTCGGAGGGGGCTTTTATCCCAAGAACTTGTATGTGAAGTTCTGGCTCTTGGCAGATGGGAACTGGCTGCGTGTATCAACATCCTTACGGCACTTGAGGTTGTCAATCATTCTTTCGTAGCAATGCATTGCACTTTCAGCCTTGCAACGTACTGTGAAAGTTGTGTCCTGATACTCGCATTTGCCTGTAGATGGGATAGTAATAACTCTCTTGAACATAATAGAGCCTTCGTACCATCCTGGATTTGGTGTTCTGAGTTCATCAAGGATTGTACGCTTGCGGTCAGCCATCGTCATTGGCTTCTGCTCACGACGCATCATCTCGATGTCCTTGAATTCCTCAAGGCTCTGTGCTTCTGTCTTGAGGAAGAGCACGTAGTTGCTATAGCTAACCTTGAGACGGAAAGGATAGATGTTGCTTGAGTCCATGAATGTCTTGATGCGACTTGCCACATTTGTCTCAATCTTTATCTCCTTGATTGAGTAGAGAAAATCCATTGCCTCATCTACTGTTGAAACAACAACTTCGCGGTCAAAATATCTAATATATAAGTTTGTCATTGCTTTGTAATTATTAAAGTTTAGAATTCTGAACTTAAATTAGGTTTGTTAATAGTCCTTCCCTAATTTCTTGTTCTTGATTCCTCATTAATTTCAAGTTGCAAAGTTAGTAATTTTTTCTTATTTTCCACTCTACTGGATATAAATTATTGACTCTGTTGCCTATATTCTTGCCAAAACCGAGTGGTATGCCTTTGTATGTAAGCAAAATGAATCCTTTTGGAGCATCTACACATATTGCTTCTGTACGCAGATATGCTATTGCATTATCCTTGTCAAGCTCCACGTTTTCGAAGGCGTCTTTGCGTAATGAATTACTCATGGCAAGGCTGTGTTCTGGTTGTAGGTTCTTGCCTTTGACTGTGGCAAGCTTGATGCCAGAATGTACGACGTGGAGGCTGTTTCTCGCTTCTTGCAGATAGGAGATATGTTCTGTTGGAAAAGCATAGTAACTATCTTTTTCCTCGTATATCGTAAATGATTCTGCATCGTTCAAATAACCCTTCAACTCTTTAGCTATAGGTGTGTTTGGTTTTATTGCCGTGATACCTTTGGCATCCTTTCCTTTCTTGTTCTTCTTGCCATTTTCGTAGTCATCGTAATCTTCTGTGTCGTCATCATCTGTCTTACGGATAGGACATACGAAGAATCCTTCACCTGTGATGTGATGAGGGAAAAAATGACCTCCTTTGATGCCCCAATCCTTGTCATCACAAAGTGGCAGACGTTTGCCGCCAAGTTCTGACTCAATCCATGAGATGATGTCCTCGTCCTCATAGTGGTTGTAGGTGCATGTGCTGTAAATGAGTATGCCACCCGGTTTGAGACAATGCCAAATATTGCTTACAATCTCTCGCTGACGTTTCCAACATGTCTCTACGTTGTTGAGGCTCCATTCTTTTATTGCTTCTTCGTCCTTGCGGAACATACCTTCGCCTGAGCATGGCGCATCGCATATTATAAGATCGAATGTGTTGGTGAAGTTTGCGAAGTCCTCAGCATAGTTGTTAGTGACTATCGTATTTGGATTGCCCCATTTCGTTATGTTCTCTGCAAGTATCTGGCAACGCTTCCTGTTCACCTCATTTGCAATTAGGAGTGAACCTTCGGGCAGAGTGGAGATTGCGAGTGTTGACTTGCCTCCAGGAGCGGCACAGAGGTCAAGAGCCACGATAGGACGTTCTATATAGTTCTTTATGATGTGTGAAAGGTACATTGATGATGCCTCTTGCACATAATATACTCCACAATGAAACAATGGGTCAAAAGTGAACGATGGTCTTTCCTTTAACATTCTGCCTTCCTTACACCATTTTACCTCATTCCATTCCTCAGATAGTACACTATTGGAACTATCCTTGCATGTTTTTATTGGATTAATTCTTATAGAGGTAGGTGATGGAAGTCCAATAGCATCCTGAAGCTTGTTTGTTTCCTCAGGACCAATTTGTTTCTGCATCATATCTATAAAATCTTGAGGCAAAATCATACGGATTGTTATTTTTTATTGTTAAAAACTAATATTTAGAAAAAAATGTTTAACTTTGCACCACAAATTATAATATAAATTACAAATCAATGTCAGATTTCCAACTTGATAAATTAGACCATCAGATTCTAAGTATGGTCGGTGATGACGCACGAGTTCCTTTTCTTGAGGTTGCTCGTATTTGTGGCGTCTCTGGTGCTGCAATTCATCAGCGTGTAACCAGACTTACCCGTCTTGGAGTTCTCCGTGGTTCTCATTTCGATATGAACCCAGAGGTACTCGGATATGAAACGATCGCTTTCATCGGTTTGTACTTGAAGGATGTCAGCACTTTTGACACCGTTGCAGAAAAGCTTCGCAAGATTCCTGAGATTGTTGAATGTCATTATACTACTGGAGGATACGATATGTTCATCAAGGTTTATGCCAAGAATAACAGTCACCTTCTCAGTATTATTCATGACCAGCTTCAGCCACTTGGGCTTAGTCGTTCAGAGACAATCATCTCATTTCGTGAGGCAATCAAACGCCAGATTCCTGTACCAAAGTACGTGGGGGATGGAGACGAGTGAAAACGACTTGCAAAATTACAAAAGGAAGAATGAAGAATTTCGTTCTTCCTTTTTGTTTCTATGGAGTGAGGCTTTCGGATTTACTCACCGCTGCTATAGAAGGACTGTTTTGTCTCATCTTTTTACAAGATACCATTAACTATATTTTGTGTAGAGAGTATTAACTTAACATTCCTAACTCCTTATTTCTCATTTCCTAACTAAGTCCACAAATGCATAGCGTTGGTTATGCTTTTCGTCCTTTTCATGCTCCTCACGGAACACCTCTTTCCATTCGTCCTTGTTGAATGTTGGAAAGAACGTATCAGCGTTTTGGGGAGTATCGTAAACATACGTCAGACAGAGGCGGTCAGCAATATGCATGGCTTGCTCATAAACGGATGCACCACCAATAATATACACGTCACCCTCGCAGGATGCAAGTGCCTTCTCAAGGTTAGGGTATAGGTCTGCACCAGGAAAGTTCTCTGGTTTGCCTGTACGTGAGAGTACCACGTTCCTTCTGTTTGGAAGCGCTCCCTTTGGGAAACTCTCAAAGGTCTTTCTTCCCATTATTATCGTATTGCCAGTTGTTAACGCCTTGAACCTTTTCAAGTCGTTAGGTAACCAGTAAATTAGCTTGTTTTCAAAGCCTATTGCATTGTTCTCTGCTATTGCGACTATGATGGAAATCATATTTGAGTTTTTAAGTTTTTAGGTTTTTAAGTTCTTGAGTTTATAAATTTGTGTGTTTTGAGTTTTCTTGGTTCTTAAGTTTGCCAGTTTATGTAGAGACCTGACTGTGCAAGTATTTTCGTGATAACCGAAAAACTCAAAAACATAAGAACTCAAAAACTGAGCCCACTTTAAAAAGGGGCATATTTTGAATCCAGTCTGACCAGTGTGGTCA
>R24__coassemble_1699_pt1 | contig 10882 bp, 3 predicted proteins | sample R24__metabat2_low_PE_026 | metagenome-assembled genome bin R24
TCCGTCGGCACTATATCCCATGGACGAAAAGAATGATATTAGTCCTTTTTTATTAACAGAGCCTACTGTAAGCACATCTCTTGCGTCTCCTGGAATACTTATTTTTTTCCACTCGTCATTACCCTCGTTGCCAGCGCTTGTACATAGAATCATACCTTTTGCAGCAATCATGCTTGCGGTACGTGAGATGATATGTGTCTTGCCGTTGAGGTCCTTATGCAGGAGTGATTGATGTGGCTTGTCAAAGTGATAGTAACCGAGTGAGGAGTTGATAATGTCAACGCCTACGCTATCAGCAAATTCTATTGCAGCTATCCAGTTGTCTTCCTCCACAGGCTGTTCTGTGTATGCATCTTCAGTACGGAGCAGCCAGAATGAAGCTTCGGGAGCGGTTCCGACAAACACATATTTCTCGTCGGTTGCCATGCATGATAGAACCCTTGTACCGTGGTTGTGCTCTGCAAAGATGTCGTCATTAGGGTTTACGAAGTCTCGTACACCAAGAATGTTTACATTCTTTAGGGCTGGAATGACATCCACATTGTAGAATCCGGCATCAACCTCGGCAATGGTGATGCCCCTGCCCCTGTAACCCATCTCATGAAGATGAGTGCCGTTGAGTATGCTTATCTGGCTGGTGCCCTTGCCGAACACCATTATGGAATCGTGTTTTTCTTGTTCGTTTGTTATGAGTGATTGCCTGTCTGATTTGCGTGACTCATGTGGCTTGTCTATTGCGACCAGTTCTACCTTTGTTACGAAATGGTAGCTTTTGAGTATATCACACACAGTTGTGTCTTTAGTGGCAATCACGAGTGTGTTGTTCCACTTGCTTCCGTGAATTATCTTCACGCCGCAGTCACGTATAGTCTCTATGTATTGACGACTGATAGGCAAGTCTGTCTTGTCAATCTTAATTCCCTGTTTGTTGCGCCTTTCGATTGCTTTCGCCGAAAGGTACTGCTCAGGGTGAAGAATGGAATAGTCGTTGTTCTTCTTGTCCCTCAGTGTGACTCTGTACTTATACGTCGTAGCCGAGTCCCCAAATTCTTGTTGCGCAAAGATATTGGCAACATAGCAAAGCATTAGCATCACACACAATCTTCTCATAACTTAGGCCTTTTTCCTTGTAAAACGTTGATAAATGTATCACGGTCGCGGTCTATGTAGTTCAGTTCGTACTGTTCAATATTGAGGCTTTTTACACCCGTAGCCTCGTGTATGCCGAAGTATTCTTTCACAATGCACGCCATGTTCTTGGCAAGGTCTGTTTTTTTATTGTTGATAAACAAACAGCATTTCTTCATCAGCACTTTGTTGTCTTGCAGAAGTTTTAGGTTCTTGAAGAGAACAAAGTAGGTTAGTGGCGTATCTGTCTTTAATAGAAGGGCAATGCGTTCTCTGACATCAATGTCGAAGGCATTGAACAACCCTTCAATCTGCTCTTCTGTCACCATGAGTGGTACGGACATGTTTAGCAGGCTTTTTACCGCGTCTGGATGTTCACGCTGCAAATATAAGGAAATTTGTTTTACATAGTCGTTATTAAAGTCAATTTTTTTTTCTTTGGCTAAATGTTCTATTGCGATGATGCATGCCAGGAATGCTTGTTTCTTATGCTTTATAAGATGATAATAGGTCTCCCAAAACAAGTCGTTATCCAACTTGCACAAATAGTTTTTCCTCAGCGATGTCTGAATCTTTCTGAAGTCAAGCACATTCATTCTGGATAGGAACCTTTCCATTCCTTCCCAGTCTTGCATCTCTATAGATTTGTATGTAAGGTCGGTTATTGTCATGCTGTTTTATTTTAGTGGTTAACGTATATTCTTATTGCTGTTCTTGTCTTTATGGGAGGATAGAGGCTCTAGCTATTCTAGACTCTTTAGCTTCTCTATATTATCTAGCTCTTCTAGCCTTTCTATCTTCTCTAGAGCCCCTATCCCTACCGCGAAAAGAGTAAAATATATTTTTCACTTTTCATTCCTCATTCCTCATTCTTCATTCCTCATTCCCTCGCCTTATCTCGTTAGCGAGAATTTCATGCTGAATCCAAAGTCTGCTGTTATGGTTGGATAGGCAGAAGCTGATACGAGTGGTACGTTTTTCTGCCAGTCGAGATAACCGCTGAGTGTGAGCAGACGTGAGAATGTGTAGTCGGCAGTCATAGCCAACTTGTACGCTGTGCTACCGTTTGTGGCAGTTGTAGTGGCTGTGGCTATGTTACGGTTGAGTGCACTCTGCATCCTGTATGAGAAGTCACAACGTATATTGAGGTCATGACTCACACCGCCTACTCTGCGTTGCGTCTGTTTTGTATCTTCCTTGCTGTTCTTGTTTTTAGAGTTCTTACGACTCTTTGACTTTGGTGTAGCGCTCTGTATCTTCTTTGCTCCGAAGAGTTCGATGTCCTTCAGCTTGTAGCCGAAGCCGATGACTATGTCGTTGGAGTAGTTCTCCGTGAGAGCCACGCTTGTCATACTGAGGTTCAATGCCCTTGACTTCTTGTATTCCATCTTGGCTGTGAGACCGCTGTTGAGCGTCATGTCCACACCGATGAGTGGTGAGAATGTCTCGTTGATGCTCACTGTTGAGACGTTGTAGATGGAGCTTGGTATTGGGTTGCCTGTAGTGACGTCCGCTATGAAGCCCATGTCGTCCATATACTCCATGTAGCTTGAGTATGTGTTGTACGAGCCGACTGAATACACGCTCTTGTAGGCATGGTTGATGTTGAAGCTCTTGAAGTGGTTGGCAAACCAGTCAATCTTTGTGAGGCCAGAATACTTGATAGTCCAGTTTGGCATGATGCTCGCAATGGTAGGGAAGATGTCAAGAGGACTGCTGAATGCATTCTTACCGCTGTAGGCGGCAAGGAATGCAGGAATCATTACGTCTCCTGAATACATATCCACTCCTCCTAACTCTGGGTTGTACTTCTGTCCTGCATACTTGCCTGCATTGAACGGATATACCGTATTAGCATATTTTTGCTCAATCCTGTCCTTCATTATTGGAAGGTATTCGAGGAACTTGTCGAATGGCTTTGAAGCATAGCCGTTGCCGATGTTTCCAGAACCAGCAAAGGCAGTGGAGATAGTGAGTACGGTCATGTTGAAGCTACCGCTCCTTGTGGAAGGCATTCCATCGTACATGAACTGTATGCTCTTTGACCTGTTTGTCGTGCGACTGCCATGAACGTCAATCTTGAAGTCCTTGAATGGTTCAAGTGTCATCTTCAGTTGTAGGTCTTCTGTTCCGCTCGTTGTGGCTGGCGTAGTAATGTTTGAGTCATTTTGCATGAGCCATCCGTTACGTGCTGCCTTGTTGATGTAGCCGTCACCTACCATACCAAATGCGAAGTCGAGACCTGGGGATAACATTCCGTTCACACCCTTCTGACCGAAGGCATCGCCTATCTCTGTCTTGAAGCCAGGGAGCGTGAGTGCGTAGGTGTTCTTGTATGATATGCTGGCGTTGCGCAAGAGCATAAGCACACGTGTAGCAGCTTGTGCTACTTTGAACAACTTGTTCTCACCCAATGGTTGTTTGGCAATGACGTTTAGCTTTATGCCTACCGTGTCAAGGTTCTTTATCTTGATGGTATTGGCATCCACCTTTGAATATTTCAGGTCGTATGTCTTGCCGCTCTTAGTTGTTGCACGCACGATAATACGCTTGGAGTTCTGTCCATGTTTGACCTCGGTTGTTGTGGAGTCATTGAGGACTATCTCCTGAGTGAAGCCCTTGTTCTTCTTGCTATTTTCGCCGTCCTCGTTGTCGTCGCCTTCACCGTCCTTTGAGTTTTTCGCATTCCTTGTATTTCTGGCGTTGTTGGCGTTTCTGCCAAGGTTCTTGACATTCTTTTGGTTCTTTGAACCGTTGCCGGAGAACCTCTCTTCTACGTCTGCAAGGAACTTGACCTTCTTGTATATACCCTCAAAGTTGAGGCGTGTGTTTATGTAGAGTGCACGGTGTGTCACGGCTGTGTGTCCGAGTGATGTACCGTCTTCCAATTCTGTTCCACGTGTCCAGTTGTACGATGAGTTGTATGACACATCGGCTGTCATCCATGCAAGGATTGGTATCTTGTTGAGAGGTACGTTGTATGATGCGTTGAATGTACTTCCGTATGTAAGTGGGCGACCGAGGCTGAGAAGGCTTCGCTTCACGGAGTCTTTCCATGCTGCATAGCGGTCAGGGTAGAGGTCCTTGTTGATTACCGTGTATGGCTCCTCTATCTCTGCGTGTGTAGCGGATGTCCATGTCATCTTGAGCGACTTGAAGATGTCCCATCTTACGCTCAGGTCACGATTCCATAGGAACTGTTCAGCAAAGGTGAGTGGCAACTTTGTGCCAGCATCTATGTCACGCTCCTGGAACTCGTGATATGCACGAGTTATCTCCGTATTGAAACTTATGTTCTGAGGCGCATAGTTAAGGTTCTGTGCCTTGACTATGTCGAGCCACTTACTCTTACCATTCATCTTCTTGAACGGTTCCCATGTCTTGTATTTAGGCGAGTAGTTGTAGCCGAGGCTTGCCTTCCAGTTCTGGTCATTCTCATATACCGTTGTCTCACCTGTCTTGTACCTCTGGCTATAGCTGTAGCTGAGGGTGAAGTTGGCAGGGTCGTAAGGCATAGGCTTAGTGCTGCGGTAGCTTGACCTCCAGTTGGAGAGTGAGAAGTTCTTGTTCTTCACCACGCTTTCCGTGAGGCTGCTCAGTGAGTCACGCTCTGCCTTTGTGGCACACTCGTTGAGGGCATCCTTCAGGAGCATGTCCGTGTCGAATGGGTTGTACTTAGGCGAAATCTTTTCCCATGAGTATGAGTAATACACAGGAAGACTCATCTTCCATGACTCTGGGAATAGCTTGCCTAACTCTATCTGTGTCGTGATGCTCCATTCATAGAGGTTGTCGTTCCTACGACTTGACACGCCTTCTTCCAGTCCTCCGAATCCGGCTGTCTCCACATGACCGCTCATGTTTACTGTACCGAGGTCGCTCAACTGGATGTTCATGTTTCCCTGTGCAGCCCAACCACCTTCGTTGTTGTAGTCTTGCATACGTAGTTCGTTCACCCATACTTCCACGGAACCAGTCTTACGTCCGTTGTTGCGCACACCTATCATCACGGTCTTTATCTCTCCGAGTGATGGATTACCCATGACGCTCACCTTGTTGCTTGCCTTGTCTGGGTCGTACTCATAGTAGAGTTGGGTGTAACTTGCGTTACCCTTTGCACGTTCCATGTTACGGCGATGCTTGAGGTTGGTGAACACGTCGAAGTTGATGTCGAGCATATTGCTTTCTGGCCATACGCTCTGGCATCCGTGTGTAGTATATGTGTCGTAGTGACCCTCTGGTGTTATCTTGAGAGGTATCTCGTATTCGTAGTAGTTGTTCTTGTAGTCGCTACCGAGACGCAGGAACACACTCATCTGGTCGTCCTGCAATTCGTGGTCGTTCTCAAGGGCGTTGGCGTGTACAAACATCTGGAGGTGCTTGTAGTTGCGGAAGTCGAAGTTCATGTTCTTGTACACCGCACGTGCATCACCACTTGCAAGGTTCTCTACAACCATAGATAGGGCTGCCTCGTTCTCTTGGCTTAACTGTGGCTGGCTTGGGTCGAGCACACGTGTGATTCCCGGAGGAAGCACGTAGTTGACTGGTGTCTTGTCGTTGTTCTCCTCGATGTTCACGGATGCAGTCTTGATTGAACCGCTCACGCTTGGCTTTGTTCCTGTGAAGAGCGCCTGCTGATAGTTACGCCATTCTCCATGTACGAGTGAGAGGGATGCAAGACGGAGCACTACAGGCTTCTCGAAGTCTGTCATGTACATACGGATGAAACGGATGCTGCTGAAGTCGTTGATGCTTCCTTGTTTGCCTTGGTACTGCTCCACAGGTATGCGGAACAAGTACCATGTGGCTGATTCCGTCTTACCGTTACGGAGTGATACCTTTGTCTCGCGTGAATCCACGATGAAGTTCTTGCCTACCTGCAACTCGTTAGGTGCAATATCCACCTTGTACTCGAAGAAGTTCTCGTACTCGTTCATGGTGTAGTCCATGTTCACGTCCTCACAGTCAGGCTTGGTCTTATAGGCAGTACTGTACTTCTCGCCTGAGTCTTCGGAGTTAGGTGAGTTGCCCTGTGGCGAATTGATATGCTTGTATCTGTCGAGGATTGATGTCTGGTGTGCATCGAAGTCTGAACCACGGAAATAGTGGTAGTTGTCACCAGCTGGGTCTTCAAAGAGAGAGTCGAACACCTCGGCACTTACCTTACCCTTCACCTCGTTGAGATAGTTGGCGTAGGTAGGATAGCTACGCTCGTCAGCATCTGAGAGACCGTTGAAACCAAGGTCTTGCTTCTGGCGTGCTCCGCTCTCGTTTGAGAATGAATAAACCACGGACTTCTCTGCAGGTACACGTCCCCATACCGTCTCTGTGTAGTTTGTACCGTTGACAGGCATACCACTCTCGTAGCCTTTCTTTCCGTCCTTGAGGATATCCTCGCTTACGTCTCCGAGGTTGAAGTAGAGGCTACCTCCGTATGTGTTGTCATCCTTGGAGTAGATGAATGGGTCAAGCATCCAGAACTCGATGTACTGGACGTTGCTTGTCTCGAAGTCGCTTCGGTCGATAGGACGCATCATACCTCCCCAGTTATTCTTAGGATCATTGAGATGACCGTTGGTCTTGAGGTCTGGGTTCAGGTTGTATGGACCTCTTTCCTCTGGGTAGTATGCGAGGTTGAGGATGCTGAGTGTGTTGCTCTCACCTGTGTTCACATCCTTGTTTGGATATACCTCACGCACATATACTTCACGCACATAGTGGTTTGACAGCTGTTCCATGTCGCTCTTGATGTGCGAAGGTGTGAGTGAGCTGCTCTTGCGTGTGAATAGCGGGTCTATGTTATACCATGCGAGAAGGGCACGGTTGTAGCCGTACTTCACATCGTTTGTGAGGTTGCCGTTCGCAAGGTTTGATGGAGTGGAAGAGAGCGTCCAGTCGTAAGGATTACTGATATCCTCCTTTGTGTTGGTATGCTCAAAGTCATCTACATACGAAGCATTACCCTGCACACCACTTGCATTTCCAGCTATGAGTTGTGCAAACTCTCCTGTGAATGATATGTTGGATGGGGCAGAGAGTTCGAGGAGTGGCAACTTGTCTATCATGTTGGTCATCCATTGTGACTCCTGCTTCCAGTTCATGTTAAGTCCCCAGAGGGTGTTGTTGAGTGGTTCTTCACCCATCGTCACCTTTGATGTCTGTGGCTTCTCTGTTAGACGGAGTAAAGTACCGCCCAACTGGAAGTTCTTGCTGAAGTCATAGCTCCAGTTCATACCTAACATCGTCTTGCGCATAGGTATGAAGTCTGGATTACTCTCAAGGCTCACGTTTACGTTCGTTCCTGCGTCTATGATACTCTGGTTGATGATGGTCACGATTCCACTGTAGTAATCTACGGTATAGTCGCTTCCTTCCGTGAGGGTCACGCCTCCTGCTGTCACCACTACAGAGCCTTGTGGCACGTTGGTCGCTCCGAGGCTTATCTCGTTACCACTTGAGGCCTTGTACTCACCCGTAAACTCAAACTTGTTCTTTTCGGCTATCTGCTTGGCAAGTGTCTTCGTTGAGTCGTACAACTCGTCATAGCAGTATTTGTCGGCTATGGCGTCGTTGCCAATCTTCTTGCGCAACCAGTCTCCGAAAGGCTCTACTACAGGGAAGATGATTCGTCCCGTGCTTGCGTTCACGGTGTAACCTTCTATGTAGTCGAACTTGCCGTTAGGATTGGTCTTCATATTGTCATCCAGACGGTCCAGGTTCATCATCTTGATGAGAGTAGTGTTCTTGAACATCTCCTCTGGCAGGTACGACATAGCCACACCAGTTGTATCGCTGGTGTATTTGATGTCAAACTTGAACTTCTCCCTCTGGAGTGAATAAGCGTTGAGCGAATAGACGTTCTTCATCATCAGGTCCCAGTTACCCATCTTAGGTGAGTTACTGGTGTTCTTGAGAAGTTTGACAAAGAGTGCCTTGTCGTTGTCTTTCTGGTCTGCGGAGAATTCACCCACCTGATAGGTCTGTCCTCCTGCCGTATATTCGTATGCTATGGCAAGCACCTGATTTGACGTAAGCATACTCCTAAGGGAAATGTAGCCGAGGTGCTTGTTCAGGGTGTATTCCGAAGACGAGAGCAAGCGTGCATTCTCAATCTTCTCGTAGTCAATACCGCCTTCCATTACCTTGTCTTCTTCAAACACACGGCTTGTCTGCTCGGCATTCCTTGCTTCCGCATATTTGTTCACAAGTGCGGAGTAGAGTGTGTTAGATGAGTTCTGAGGCTGTGCCGTGCCGTTGCCCACCCAAGCCTTGTTGCTTATCTTGCTCTGCTCGGCAAGATCGACGAATCCAACGATGTTACGTGTGTTCTCCGTATTACCCGATGTGTTCGTAACCCACACCTCCACACGGTTGATGGTCACACCACTCGTTATGTTTGGAAGCGTAGAACAAGCCTTGTCGTAGTTGTCACGGAAATACTGTGCAAGGAAGAAGTGACGGTTCTCATCATAGTCATAAGCCTCAATCTCGAATGTTGAGAGCTGTGTGCCGCCCTTTGATGACACACTCTTAGACTGAGACTTCTTCTGGCTCACCACCGTCTGCAGGTTCAGCTTTCCAAACTGCAGGTCGGTACGGATACCGAACAAGGTTGATGCGCCCTTCACGAGACTTGAGTTGGTTGGGAATGTCACGTTACCAGCTTCAAGGAGCTTTACGATATCATCCTCCTTGCCCTCATAGCTCAGCTTGAGGTTCTTCGCATCATAGTCGAAGGTGGACTCCGTATTGTAGTTGATGTTGAAGTTCATCTTGTCGCCCACCTTGGCATTCACGCTTATGTTTATCTTCTCGTCGAAGTCAAATGTCGTCGTTGTGCGGTTACGCTCAGAGAGTGAAGGGTTATCCGTAAACTTATACGTATAACCTGCCTTTACCTCTGCACTACCGTTAGTCTTCACCTGTACGCCACCCGGACCGAAAATCTTCTCCGCAGGACCAAGGTCAAAGTGCATATCCGTAAAGTCGAACTTGCTCTTCCCCTTTGAGTTCATGAGTGAGTCGTTTCTCTCTCTGAAGTAGGCATCCATACTCCTTCTTTCCGTCCACTTCAGATACTCCTGTGGGGTCATGAGAGTAGGAGTGCTGAGGTAGTTGTCACCCAACTTCGTGCCCACCTTGTACAGTCCGCTCTTCTCATCGTATGTACCCTCGTCATACTTCAGGTTCTCAGGATCCTTCAGGTCGAGAGCATAGTCATCAGGATGTCCATACGGATAATCCGTCTTCTTCACCTTCACCGAGTCATCAGGAGCTATGGCATCATTATTCTCGCTACTTGTGAAACGCACAAAAGCACCATTGCTCATCTGTGAGGCAATAGCGCTAATACTCATCATCATCAGCGATGCATATAATATTTTTCTATATGTCCGTTTCAACTTTCCTTTTTTTTATAATAACGCACTCCCGTCTTTTTTATTGTGCGCAACTCTCCTCTAAATTATTAGTTTGTATTTAATTCTTTTTTTTCATGCCGCCAAGCGGCCAATTAGAAAAACAAAAGAAAACATGGGAAAACAAAAGAAAAACATTTTTTTGTTTTTATCTGTTTTTTCTTCGTCCGCTCCTTTGGAGCGATTCCATATAAAATTAAATTTTCTTTAATTTTCTAAATTTTCGTTTTCCCAAAAACTCCGCGAACCTCCGTGTAGGGGAGGAACGTCGTTTGGAACAAAACATGTTAATTGTTAACAGTTAATTGTTCATTGATGAGTTCCGGATGGCCGCCCCCTTTGGGGGGCGGGGGGCTTTTACAGCATCTTCAGCGCCATCTTTATCACCTTCTCCACCTTGGCATCAGGCTCGTCCTTGAGAATCTGACGTACCACCTTCGTGACAGGAGCAGGAGGGAATCCGAGCATCTTGAGAGCCTCGATAGCCTCGTCGTGTACCTCCTTGTTGGCAACGCTCACGCTCGTGTCTCCGCTGATAGCATTGCCACCGCCCTGAATACCGAGGTTTGCCACCTTGTCCTTCAGTTCAACGATGATGCGCTGTGCAGTCTTAGTACCGAGACCCTTGACGGTCTTCAGTATCTTCTCATTCTCCGTGGTTATTATCTCACATAGCTCAGCAGGCGAGAACGAACTGAGTATCGTGCGAGCTGTATTACCGCCCACACCGCTCACGGATATGAGCAACAGGAACAGGTTACGCTCATCCTTGGTGGCAAAACCGAAGAGCACCCACGCATCCTCGCGTATAGCCTCGTACACGAACAGGCGAGCCTCGCTCTTTCCCTGAATAGCTGTATATGTGTTAAGAGAGATATTGCAGAAATATCCCACTCCGTTACATTCTATCGTTGCCGCCGCTGGCGTCAACTCATCTATTATGCCTCTTAAATAATCAATCACGCTTGTGTTAGAATTAAAAATTATAAATTCAAAATTCAGAATTGTTTCGACCTGTACGGTTAAAACTGTATGTTTTTTTGCCGTCAATCCTCCGAACGGCATTTGATAATACCTTTTCTTTTTCAGCTACAAAGTTAATCATTTCTTTTGACTTTGAGCATCTTTTCTCCGATTTTTTATTATTATCTACGTTCCGTTTGTTTTTTACTTGAGCATTTGAAGGTGTCAGTACTTAGTCAGTAGTTCGTCAGTACTTAGTCAGTACTTCATCCGTTCTTTGCTTTAGCTTGCGTATGGGCATAGTTTTCTACCCCTAATCCTTCGGCAACCCTTCGTGAACCCTTCGTAAAAGATTCGGACCCTCTCCCCGTCCC
>R24__coassemble_1700_pt1 | contig 10852 bp, 9 predicted proteins | sample R24__metabat2_low_PE_026 | metagenome-assembled genome bin R24
GGGTGGGTCTTTACTCAATCACAAGATTTCCTGTGATGATAGTCTTGTTGAGACTGAGATAATTGGCAATGAGCGGACGTGGCCTCATCTCTTCATTATGTCGGAACCATTCGAGTATGTCCTCAAATGAGTATGCGTCTGTGTCAAATACAACATAGTCGGCTGTCTTTTCCGACTTCTCTGGAATAGATGACGAAATGGAATGGTACAGATGATTCTTCTCCATCAACGTCTCCATGTCCCTGAGATTACGACCCTTGCCCACAAGGAGATAACGCTTACGTCTCATATATTGTACAGATGTCTGACGCTTAACTGAACGACGTCTGAACTGCTGCGTGATGAACGTAAGTACCGCCTTGCCATAGATGGCGAGAGTGACAATAAGAATGAACGGGAAGTTGTAGCGTCCAAAATGCTTATGGAAAAAGATAAGCATGGAGTTGTAGAACGCATTAACATACCTGAACGAGCATTTCTGCGTACTCTCGCCCTTGTAATGCAGAATGTTGACAGGAATGTAATAATTCTTGTAACCTGCACGGAGGATGCGATAAGACATGTCGATGTCCTCGCCATACATGAAGAAGTCCTCATCAAGCAATCCGCATTTGTCAAGCACGCTCTTGCGCATAAACATACACGCACCCGACATTATCTCTATTTGTCCCACCTTGTCGGATGGGATAAACTGCATATAATATCTGCCAAAGACACGACTCTGAGGAAAGAGGGAGCAAAGACCCGTCATCTTGCAGAATGATGTCCAAGGTGTTGGTACTCCACGCTTTGACTCAGGAGCAAAGGAACCGTCAACACGGAGCATCCTCACTCCTGCGCCACCTGCATCCGGGTGGGCATCGAGGAAAGCAACGCAATCCCTGAGCGTATTCTCTCCTATTATAGTGTCAGGATTGAGGAGCAGGACGTACTCGCCTCTTGCCACTCGCAAAGCCTGATTGTTTGCCTTGGAGAATCCAGCGTTAAAGTCATTCTTGATGAAATAAACCCAAGGGAACTTGCTCTTGAGATATTCCACAGAGTTGTCCGTGCTGTTGTTGTCAACCACATAGACCTCTCCCGTCATACCATGCAAAGCACGCTCAACGGAGAGCAGACATTGCTCCACGTAGCGCTTCACATTATAGTTTACTATGACGACAGATATCTTCATCCTCCCACTCTCCGTTCCTTATTCCTGATTCACTTTCTCAAGATAAGCGTCTATCTGCTTGCGCTTTGGCCAGCACATGAGCATTATCACACCAACAACGAGGGCACACATGGCACCCGTAATGTTGAATGTCAGATAATAAGCGCACATATCCACTACAGCAATGGCGCACAAAGTAAGGCTGCGCACCAAGGCATAACGTAGGAGGCGGTTGAGAGCCTCATCATTATCCATTCGGCGGAGCGAATGGTTGATACAGAGTGAGTAGAATTTAAGCGTGAGTGGTACGCCTATTATCGTGAGACAAATGGTTACGAGATTGAGAATGAACTCATCCTCGCCCTTTGGTTCCACGACATAATCTACAAACATGTTGAGTTCGCCACACACAGCCACGGCAATTGCGATGACCATTGATGCGACGATACTTGATTTTATGTATAATAAGACTTTTTCTGTTCTCTTTTCCATATTTGTTAGTTTCCAGTAAAAGGCACACGATTGATGAGCGAGCGTCCGAGAGTCATCTCGTCAGTATATTGAAGCTCATCATTTATTGACATTCCTCGTGCAAGGACGGTAAGCTTCACATCTGTATTATGTGCCAGCTTACGATAGATGAAGAAGTTGGTAGTGTCACCCTCCATCGTACTGCTGAGAGCAAGGATGACCTCCTGCACCCCCCCTGCATCCACTCTCTCCACAAGGCTGTCAATCTCAAGGTCGCTCGGAGCTATTCCGTCCATAGGGCTTATGACCCCGCCAAGGACGTGATAAAGTCCGTGGTACTGCATGGTAGCCTCTATTGCCATCACATCTTGGATATTGGCAACCACACACACCGTGCTTGCGTCACGCTGAGGATTGGAGCACAACTGACACACTTCGGTGTCGGAGATGTTATGGCACACCTTGCAGTACTGTACCTCGTGCCTTAGGTTCTGTATAGCATGGCAGAAACTATCAACCGTACCTACCTCAAGCCTCAAGGTGTGCAGGACAAGACGCATAGCCGTCTTCCTGCCTATTCCAGGCAGTTTGGCAAACTCGTCCACAGCGCGTTCCAAAAGAGCAGAGGAATACTGTTGGTTCATTTCCGTCGTCTATATTAGTAATTCAGTTAAAACAGCGGCAAAGTTACAAAAAAAAAAGCCGCCAAACAAAATTTAGTGATGATTATTACATTTCTCTTACCATCCTCTTATGTTTCTCTTTGAAACTTAAGAGAAACGTAAGGGAAGCACATAGCAATATGCAAGGCTTAGACAACTCCAAGTCAAAGTAGTGACTAAGTACTGACTCAGTAGTGACTAAGTACTGACTCACATGAGACTATTATGAGACTCACGAAAGCCTCCTCAATGAGTCCTCATCAGCTCCTCATGGGAAGGGTCGAGGGAGAGAGCCAAGACGGTTCTCTTAGATGCCACGAAACCACTCCCCCTTTGGGGGCTGGGGATTCTTCATTCCTCATTCTTCATTCTTCATTCTTCATTTTTTAGACACAGGCACGTCAATCATGTCGCCTGTGATGAAGATGCGAGAGATGTCTGCCTTACAGTTAGAACGGAGAGTGACGGTCTTCCTGAACTTACCAGTCATCTTGCCAAATCCGTTGTATGTCACCTTTATCTCACCCGTAGCACCAGGAGAAATTGGGTCTTTAGGATATTCAACCGAAGTACATCCGCATGACGCATGGGCATAGTTGATAATGAGATTCTTCTTGCCAGTATTGGTAAACTTGAAAGTTGCAACACGCACAGGGTCTTCTACGGAGAACTCCCCGACATCTATCGTTGTCTTCTCGAATGTCATCTGGGGATACTTCTTTGCATTTACGCTCATCGCAGTCATGAGGGCGATGAGAATCATTACTATTCTTGACTTCATATTTGATTTTTTTTGTTTTCAAAATACATTTTCACGAGCAAAATTAGTAAAAAAAGTATTATTAACACATAATATGATAGAAATATAACATTTTTTTGTAATTTTGCACGACATTTGCTCCAAATACACGGAGTACAACTATTCCGAGTTACAAAAAGAACTCTTTTACGTGGCTTTTTCTGTCACTATGAGCTTTATGTTTATCGCACCAAGAGCAGATGAAGAAAGGCTTCTTCTTCGTCCTTGCCCGCAGGTACAAAAGAATGGAAATAATAACACAAAAACAATATGAAGGATAAAAATCAACTTATCGGATGGATTCTCATTGCGATTGTCCTCTTCGGCTGGACTTGGTACAGCCAGAAGGATGCTGCCCAGCGTCACGCAGAGCAGGTAGTTAGAGACTCCATCGAGAATGTTCGCATGATCGAACAGGCAAAAATCGAGAAAGAAAAGGCTAAGAAGGAGAACGCAGAGAAGATGGCTGAACTTGCAGACACTCTCAACCCTCTCCATGCAGCACGCCAGATAAAGGAAACAACAACGGTCATCAAGAACGACCTCCTTGCACTCACAGTATCAAGCAACGGAGCACAACTCAAGAAGGCTGAAATCCTCAACCCTGACTACAAGAATCAGGAGGGGGGCAACGTCGTACTCTTTGACGGCGACGACAACTCTTTCGTCATCAGCATCGACGGCAAGAACGCTAACATCCTGACAAGCGACTTCGAGTTTGAGCCAAAGGACGTGACAGAGTCAAGCGTAACCATGTCACTCCCTATCGCAGGCGGTTCACTCGACATCGTTTATGAGCTTATCCCTGAGTCATACTTTGTCAACATGACTGTAAAAGCTAACAACCTTGACGGATTCTTCCCTTCAAACACAAAGAGCATGAACATCCTCTGGAAGGAGGCCATGAAGCAGCAGGAGAAGGGCTACGACTTCGAGAACCGTTATGCTACAATCACCTACCGCAACACGGAGAACGACACAGAGGAGCTCTCAAGCATGGGTGGCGACGAGGAAGAGGACGAGTTTGAGAGCCGCGTAAAGTGGATTTCATACAAGGACCAGTTCTTCAGCCAGATTCTTATTGCCAACAATCCTTTGCAGGTAAACACAATGGAGTCAAAAAAGCTTGCAGAGAAGAGCGGCTACCTCAAGACATACACAACAGACATGAAGGCTGACTTCGACCCTAAGGGCGTGAAGCCAACAGCATTCACATTATACCTTGGTCCTAACAAGTTCTCTACTCTCAAGGACCACGAGGAACTTCTCGGTCAGGACGACCTCGACCTCCAGTCACTCGTTTACCTCGGATGGCCAATCATCCGCTGGATTAACCGTTTCGTATTCCTCTACATCTTCGACTGGATGACAGGATGGGGACTCAACATGGGTATCGTGCTCTTGCTCCTCACCATTGCCGTGAAGCTTGCCGTGTTCCCACTCATGAAGAAGTCACACATCGCCTCAAGCAAGATGCGTGTGCTCCGTCCAAAGTTGGATGAACTTGCAAAGAAATATCCTGACCCAAGTCAGGCAATGCAGAAGCAGACAGAATCCATGCAGCTATATAGCGAGTATGGAGCAAACCCAATGGGCGGCTGTCTCCCTATGCTCATACAGATGCCAATCTACGTGGCACTCTTCAACTTCATCCCTAACGCCATCGAGCTTCGTGGCGAATCATTCCTCTGGGCAAAGGACCTCAGTACCTATGACGACGTAATCAACTGGGGCTTCAACATCTGGGGAATAGGCGACCACCTCTCTATGTTCTGCGTACTCTGGTGCGTAACAACCGTAGCCATGACATTCTTCACTATGCGTCAGCAGCAGGATGCCATGACACCTGAGCAGGCAGCACAGATGGGTATGATGAAGTGGTTCCAGTACCTCATGCCAATCATCTTCTTCTTCACATTCAACGGCTACTCATCAGGTCTTACATTCTACTACTTCATCTCTACACTCATGTCCGTCCTCATCATGTGGGTACTCCGCAAGACAACTGACGACGAGGCCCTCCTCCGCCAGATGGAAGAGCGTCGCAAGCAGCGCAAGGCAGATGCTGCCAACGGCAAGAAGCCATCAAGCATGTTTGCACGTCTTCAGGAACTTCAGCAGATGCAGATGGAAATGCAGAAACAGAACCAGAAAAATAATTAATTAAATTAGGAATGAGGAATGTGGAATTAGGAACTAAGCGAAGCGGTCTCACTGACCATAGGGAAGTAATTAATACTCCATCCCTCAGCAAAGCGGTCTCACAGGCAAAAGGGAGGTAATGAGGTATTGATACTTCATTCCTTGTTTCTCATTCGACATTCAAACAATTCCTCATTCCTAATTCATAATTCCTAATTAAAATGAAAAGGCTTTTAACAATCATAACGGCTTCATTACTTGCCATGACAGATGTACAGGCACAGCCAAAGACATTCATCGGCCGCCAGACACCAAAGATTGTGAACCGCCAGTTCACACCTGAGGCTCTCTGGGCAATGGGACGAGTAGGTGGTGCAACAGTTGCACCCGACAACAAGACAGTAGTATATAATGTAAGCTACTATAGTGTGGAGGAGAACAAGAGCCACACAGTTATATATAAGGTGAACAGCGACGGTACAGGAGAGCAGCTCCTTACCACAGCCAAGACTTCCGAGCTTTCACCTAAGTTTATTAAGAACGGAACACAGATTGCCTTCCTCGGAACAGATGCAGAAGGAACCATGCAGCTTTGGGCAATGAACCCAGACGGCACAGGACGCATCCAGCTCACAAAGGGAAAGGAGGACGTGGAGGATTTCACTTTCTCTCCAGACGAGAAGAAGGTCATCCTTGTAAAGTCTATCAAGTACGGCAAGCGTACAAGCGACCTCTATCCTGACCTCCAGAAGGCAAGCGGACGTGTAATCAACGACCTCATGCATCGCCATTGGGACGAGTGGGTAGAGAACATTCCACACTCTTTCGTAGGCGACTTTGACGGTACAGCCGTAACAAACGTGAAGGACATCCTTGAGGGTGAGCCATACGAATGCCCTATGAAGCCTTTCGGCGGAATTGAGCAGCTTGCATGGAGTACAGACAGCAAGACAATCGCTTACACTTGTCGCAAGCTCGAAGGACGTGACTACGCATGTTCAACAGATGCTGACATCTATCTCTATGACGTGACAACTGGTAAGGCAAAGAACATCTGCAAGCCAGAGGGCTATGTACGTCCAGCCGTTGACTACACAGAGTCACTCAAGAATCAGAAGGTAAACACAGAAGCTCCTGTCGTAGGCGGAATGACATTCGCAGGTTACGACATCAACCCTTCATTCTCACCTGACGGCAAGTACATCGCTTGGCAGAGCATGCGTCAGGACGGATATGAGAGCGACATCAACCGCCTCATCATCATGGACCTCAAGACAGGCAACTGCCGTCAGCTTGCAGCCGACTTCGACAGCAACGTGGAGTCATTCACATGGAGTGCAGACAGCAAGAAGATTTACTTCAACGGAGTATGGCATGGCGAGATACACATCTATTCTGCTGACGTAAAGACAGGTGCAAGCAAGAAGATTACCGAAGGACAGTACGACTTCACAAGCGTACAGCTCTTTGGCAAGAACCTCCTCTGCGGACGCCAGTCAATGTGCGAGCCTACTGACCTCTACATCGTAAGCACAAAGGATGGTAGCGCAAAGCGTCTCACAAATGAGAACAAATATTTCTTCGACAATATCGACTTCGGAAAGGTTGAGCCACATTGGACAAAGGCAACAGACGGAAAGTCAATTCTCTCATGGATTGTCCTTCCTCCTAACTTCGACAAGACAAAGAAGTACCCTACCCTCCTCTTCTGCGAGGGCGGTCCTCAGAGTCCTGTGAGCCAGTTCTGGTCATTCCGCTGGAACATGATGATTATGGCAGCAAACGGCTATGTGGTCGTAGCACCTAACCGTCGTGGTCTCCCTGGATTCGGTCACGAGTGGAACGAAGAGATTTCGCTCAATTACGGTGGTCAATGTATGGACGACTATCTCTCTGCAATTGACGATGCAGCCAACAACCTTCCATACGTTGACAAGAATCGTCTCGGATGTGTAGGTGCATCATTTGGTGGATATTCCGTTTACTGGCTTGCAGGTCACCACAACAAGCGTTTCAAGGCATTCATCGCTCATGATGGTATCTTCAATATTGAGCAGCAGTACCTTGAGACAGAAGAGATGTGGTTTGCTAACTGGGATATGGGTGGCGCATTCTGGAACGGTCATCCTAAGACATTCGAGAACTCTCCTCACCGTTTCGTTGACAAGTGGGACACACCAATCCTCTGTATTCAGGGCGAGAAGGATTACCGCATCGTTACATCACAGGCAATGTCTGCCTTCAACGCAGCACGTCTCCGCGGCATCCCTGCCGAGTTCCTCTGCTTCCCAGACGAGAACCACTGGGTACTCAAGCCACAGAACGGTATTCTCTGGCAGAGAAGATACTTCAACTGGTTGGATAAATATGTAAAATAAAAAATAACATAGAGTGTCGGATTCGGCACTCTATACACCTAAACCTTTAACAAAAAATGTCAGAAAAGATTCAAAAGAAGCTTAGCGACTCTCCAGCTATGCGTTGGACAGCGCTCATCATAGTATCTGTAACAATGATGTTCGGATACTTCTTCACAGACGTAATGTCTCCACTTGAGCCACTGCTCACAGCAGCTGCAGGTTCAGAGAACGGAATGGGACTTGGATGGACATCATCTGAGTACGGATTCTTCTCAGGAGCATACGGACTCATGAACGTGTATCTCCTCCTCCTTTTCTTTGGAGGAATCATTCTTGATAAATTCGGTATCCGTTTCACAGGTGTACTCTCTACAGCACTCATGTTTGCGGGCGCACTCATCAAGTGGTGGGCAGTTGCAAACCATTTCGAAGGAACAATGTGGGTGCCTTTCGGTGGAGATGTACAGGTACAGGTGGCTTATGCAGCACTCGGCTTTGCCATCTATGGTGTAGGATGCGAAATTGCAGGTATCACAGTTAGTAAGGTAATCGTTAAGTGGTTCACAGGTCATGAGCTTGCTCTTGCCATGGGACTTCAGGTTGCACTTGCTCGTATCGGTACAGCCGTTGCCCTTGGAGCAGCCCTTCCAATAGCAAAAGCATTTGGTGGTGTTAGCGCATCTGTAGGACTTGGTGCTGCTTGTCTTTGCATCGGTATGATTTCATTCATCGTTTACAACGTGATGGACAAGAAGGAAGATGCAGCAGCTGCCGCAACAGAAGGCGAAAGTGAAGAAGGCTTTAAGTTCAGCGACCTTGGTGTACTCTTCCTCAACAAGGGATTCTGGTACATCACACTCCTTTGCCTCATGTTCTACGCAGGAGTATTCCCATTCCTTAAGTTTGCCACAAAACTTATGGTATTCAAGTATGGAGTAGATGCTGAGGTTGCAGGTCTTATTCCTGCCATGCTCCCATTCGGAACAATATTCCTCACTCCATTCTTCGGAGGAATATATGACAAGCACGGCAAGGGTGCAACACTCATGATTATCGGTTCTATTCTTCTTACAATAGTTCACGTAATATTTGCACTTCCAATCAACTCCTGGCTTCTTGCCATAGCTGTTATGATTGTGCTCGGTATTGCATTCGGTCTTGTGCCATCAGCCATGTGGCCATCCGTTCCGAAGATTATTCCAATGAAGCTTCTCGGAACAGCATACGCAGTTATCTTCTACATTCAGAACATCGGTCTCTCCATGGTTCCAATGTGGATTGGTTCTGTAAACGACAAGAACACAGACGCATCAGGCATTATTGACTACACAGAGTCCATGACAATCTTTGCTGGCTTTGGAGCAGTTGCGATTATCATTTCTTTCCTCCTTCTCCTCGAAGACAAGAAGAAAGGTTACGGTCTCCAGAAGCCAAACATAAAGTAAAAATCATGAGTTATGAGTCATGAGTTATGAGTTGCCAAGCACGACTAATAACTCATAACTCACGACTCACAACAGATAATTAACAACCAATATTCATAACTTAAAAACTTTTTAACCTATGTTCGAAGGACAGCCAAAAGGTCTTTGGACCTTAGCCTTAGCAAATACAGGCGAACGCTTCGGTTACTACACGATGCTCGCCGTATTTACCCTCTTTCTACAAGCGAACTTCGCTTTTGACGAGAAATTGACAAGTACTATTTTCTCAAGTTTCCTTATGCTCGTATATTTCCTCCCACTTTTTGGAGGTATATTAGCAGATAAATTCGGTTACAGTAAGATGGTAACAATCGGAATCTTTATCATGTTCATTGGCTATGTGTTACTCGCTATGCCACTTGGAAAGGATTCATTCGCTATCATCGCAATGGCAGGAGCACTTCTCCTTGTCAGTCTTGGTACAGGTCTCTTCAAGGGAAACCTTCAGGTAATGGTAGGTGACCTCTATAATGACCCAAACTATGCTGACAAGCGCGATGCAGGATTCTCACTCTTCTACATGGCAATCAACATTGGTGCTATGTTCGCTCCTACAGCTGCTATCAAGATTATGGAATGGGCACAGAACTCACTTGGCGTAAGCGAAGCTGACTCTTACCACTACGCATTTGCCGTAGCATGTGCATCACTCATCGTATCCATCCTCATCTACTACCTCGGCAAGTCAACATTTGCACAGGTTATCACATCTGCAAAGAAGGATGCAAAGGATACAGCAAAGGCCGTTGCAGACGAGCTTACGCCTGCTGAGACAACAGAGCGCATCATCTGCCTCTGCCTCGTGTTTGCAGTAGTCATCTTCTTCTGGATGGCATTCCACCAGAACGGACTCACACTCACATTCTTTGCACGTGACTATACAGCTACATCATCAACAGGCGCACAGGCCATGATGTTTGACGTTACAAACCTCGTAGCAGCAATCTTCATCGTATTCGGAGCATTCTCCCTCTTCCAGGGAAAGACATCAAAGGAGAAGGGTATCGGAGCAGCACTCATATTGCTCCCACTCGCTTATCTCTATTGGAACTATACAAACCTTCCTGCAGAGACAAAGGTAAGCGCACCTATCTTCCAGCAGTTCAACGCTTGCTTCGTCGTAATGCTCACACCTGTCAGCATCGCTCTCTTCAGCTGGCTTGGCAAGAAGGGCAAGGAGCCAAAGGCACCAGTCAAGATTGGTCTCGGAATGCTCGTTGCAGCAAGTGCATATCTCCTCATGACAATGGGTTCACTCGGGCTTCCAGCACCTGAATATGATGCTGCAGGCAACAACCTCCACATGGCAGATGTAAGTCCAAACCTCCTTGTCAACACATACCTCGTACTCACATTCGCAGAGCTTCTCCTCTCACCTATCGGTATCTCATTCGTGACAAAGGTAGCTCCTCCAAAGTACAAGGGTATGATGATGGGTGGATGGTTCGTATCTACAGCCATCGGTAACTTCCTCGTACAGATTCCTGGCTACCTCTGGGGCAAGGACCTCTACATCGTATGGGGTACACTCATGATTATCTGTCTTGTTGCAGCTCTCTTCATCTTCTCAATCATCAAGAAGTTGAACAAGGTAGCATAAGCAGACCTGCACAATCAAATAACAAAGAGCGATTGACACAACATCAAAGTGTCAATCGCTCTTACTTTATATTAACAAATCAAGTCGTCATTCTATAGCAAAAGAAAAAACACGAAGCAAAAAAATCCGACCTGTACGGTTGAAACTGTATGTTGTTTTTTGCCGCAGTGCGGCCAGTTAA
>R24__coassemble_1720_pt1 | contig 10751 bp, 12 predicted proteins | sample R24__metabat2_low_PE_026 | metagenome-assembled genome bin R24
TCGTTTTGTCTTCGTTGTTGGTTCGCTGTGTCTTTGTTGTGACTTCGGAGTATGTATCATTAAATGACAATTATTCACCCATTGATGTCCCATTTAAAATGGGAGGTTAATGGGACTTTAATGGGAGGTTAATGGGACTTACTCCGAAGGAAGAACGGAATCATAGCGAAGGTGTGACGTTGTCATAGCGATGGGGGAGTAAGGGGAATGTTATGAAATGATTTTGTCGGATATTTCTCGTTTGCGTGGAAAAATTCATATATTTGCAAAAAATATTGGTATAAGGGTTAGTCTTTTGTGCCTCTTATTGGTATTAGGAAAAACAAACGATGGAAAAAGCTGAAGTACAACGACTGTTTAAGCAGTATTATGCAAGGATGTACAGGGTGGCGCGCACCATTCTGTATGATGAGCAGGAGAGTGAGGATGTCGTGAGCGATGTCTTCGAGAATCTGCTCTGTGGCAAGGCTGTGCTTATACGTGAGACGGAGGAGCGTTACTTGATGACGAGTGTGCGTAACCAATGCCTGAAGCGTCTGCACCATGAGGAGATAAGGAGGGAGGCTGTGAAGGCTCTGTCTTACGAGGACATGGTGGAAGATGTTGAGGACGACCGCATTGGCGATGTGCTTGAAGTCGTGGTGGGTAGTCTGTCGGAACAGAACGAACGTATCTTTAACCTTCGATTTGTAGATGGTTGCAGCTATGAGGAGATTGCCAAGAGTGAGGGTATAAGTAAGGTGGCTGTATGGAAGCATCTATCGCATTTGTTGAAACAGATTAAGAATCAATTAAACACAAAGGACTATGATGAAGTTCGTGAACAATACTTATAGGGATATGATGGAACATCCAGACAATTATTCTGACGAGCAGATTGAGGCTATGATGAATGATATTGACAGGGACGTGGATGTGGATGCCAAGTGGAAGGAGTTTGAGGCTAAGCATCGTAAGGTTACCCGTAAGTCTGTGAAGCATGTAAGGCTATGGAGGAATGTGGCAGCCGTGGTAGTAGGTGCCATGTTGTTTGGTGCTGGTATGTTTGCTAATAGCAATGGGGTTAAAAATGTCTTTGTGAATAAGAATGTGCCAGAGATTGCTCCGTATGAGGTTCGTGATTTCCCTAAAATAACAGCAGAGCAATATAATTATGCTGATTCCTTGGAAGGAGAGTTGGTTGAGTTGTATGACAAGAAATATCCAACACTTCATGAGATGTACGGTCGTTCGTGCAGTTGGTATTGTAATAGTGAGCGTATTTTGGGAGTGACTGCTTCAAGTCAGTTGCCAAGTGAGGGTAAATTTGATTATGTGGCAAAGAAGGTGGATGACTTTGACCTTAATACGGCTTGGGTTGAGGGTGCTGATGGCTATGGAGAGGGTGAGTATCTTGAATTCTCCTTTGACCCACAATGCTGGAAGTTTGACGAGATACATATCATTAATGGTTATGCTAAGACTCAGAAGGCTTGGGATGAGAACTCTCGTGTAAAGAAACTAAAGGTTTACTATAATGATAATCCAATTGCCGTGCTTAATCTTGATGATGTTCGTGGAGAACAGCTGTTTAAGGTCGGTCTGGTGGGACCAAAGAATCCAAAGAATGGCGTTAATTGGAGAGTCAGGTTTGAGATTCTTGAGGTTTATCCTGGAACAAAATATGAAGATACTGCCATGACTGAGATTCTGTTTAGCGGTCCTGTTATGCACTGATTTAATAACTATAACCTGTTGGCGGAATTAAATAGTCGACAGAATACTTTTCAATTATTTCAACCAATAAGACCAACTATAAAATAGCCTCTCGTCTTTCTCAAAATCCATTTGAAAGGATATGAGGTTGCTTGCTATCTTTGTCTTTGATAAACGAAACTCTCTTGATTATATGAATAAAGACATTTAATAACACTTAGTTAAAAAGGAATTGTTATTATCAAAAAAACAAGAATACAACAATAAATAAAAAAAATTGCGTTTTATTATTAGATAGTCATTATGGTAAGATGCAATTAGCGAACATGACAAAAAAATGAAGTATATATATTTGATTTTTATATTTGTGTTTTGTGGATGTACTTCCAACAAAGACACTAAACCTGTTATAGAATCTACAAACAAAATAGTTTGTGAACAAATTATCAAAAAAGATTCAACAAAGAACAACGTAAAGATCTTAAGTTTGGTTGTTGACACTTTGGCTTTATCTGATGCATATAATGCACTTATGAGGCATCCCAATGATAAAAAATGTCAAGAAAGATTCTTTAAGGTCTTTCCATCTACATGGTTTGAGTACATTTCAACATATGGCTTTCCTGAACAAATGAATCCCAGAACAGATGTTGTATACGGAAAAGGTCATATAGATGCTTTTTGTAATTTGAATTTGATTAGTGATACGTTATATTGTGCAAAATTGATTGATTTATCAATAGGTGCATATATTGATGCCGATGCCCCTAATTATTTAAAAAGTCAGTTACATCATGTAATGGGAAAGAATACACCTTTGATGATGAAGTTGATTTCAAGTATGCTTGAGTCTGATCAAATGCTTTTTTGGGGATTTTATTGGGCGAGTCTTCATAAGGATGATGCCGGTCAAACAGAGTATAATAATCTTGTTTCATCACAGCAAAACAAATATCCTGAGGAGGTTAAAATAATAAAATATGCATTCGAATGTTTTTATGGTAAATCTACTTTTTCAAGTTTTCCAGAGAGTCATGTCGGATTGAAATTAGAGGAAGGATGCTGTTGTCAAGATGAATAAAAATGATGTACAGTTTCCATAGCAGGTTAATAAAAATATTTGGAAATGGTCAAGTGACACTCCTGCACAGGGAAAAGAGGATTTTCTGATTGAAAGTTTACATGATTATTTCACACAACTATATGAGGTACAACAGGACTCTTTAGCAATGGTTCTTGTAGATGATGTGCTTGCTCATTATCCGGACAACGTGTATTTTTTGAATAATAAGGGCGCATTACTTGCTAATAATGGAAAGGAGAAGGAGGCGCTTGCTGTATTCATGAAAATCCATAAGATAAATCCGACGGATGATATTGTCACAAGTAACATCGCCTATATAAATATGCAACTTGGAAATAAAGGTGAGGCAAGGAAGTATTACAAGTTGCTCCTTAATAGTGAAGATGAAGGCATCCGAGCTGATGCCAATGCATTCTTGAAAGAGTTAGGAGAATAAACATTTGACCATCATCTGTTAAAAACACAAGATATTATTGTCTTTGCATCCGTGATTGTTGGAAAAATGTGTAACTTTGCAGCGTAAACGGCAAAAGAGATGGTCGTTTACCTTTTTGTTCGGAAAATAAACATAAATAACTATATAGAATAATTATGGCAAATACGCTCGACAAAATTTTTGCTGCAAAGCTTCTTGAAATCAAGGCTATCAAGCTTCAGCCAGAGAATCCTTTCACTTGGGCTTCAGGATGGAAGTCACCAATGTATTGTGACAACCGCAAGGTGAATGCTTACCCAGAGGTACGTAACATCGTTAAGCTTGAGCTTACACGTCTTATCCTTGAGAACTTCCCTGAGGCAGAGGCTGTGGCTGGTGTGGCTACTGGTGCCATCGCTCAGGGTGCTCTCGTTTCAGACATCCTTGGCAAGCCTTATTCATACGTTCGTAGCAAACCAAAGGATCATGGTATGGGTAACCTTATCGAGGGCGAGATTAAGCCAGGTTCAAAGGTTGTAGTGGTAGAGGACCTTATCTCTACTGGTGGTTCTTCGCTCAAGGCTGTTGAGGCTCTCCGTCAGGCTGGCTGTGAGGTTGTAGGTATGGTCGCAAGCTTCACATACGGTTTCCCTGTTGCAGAGAAGGCTTTTGCAGATGCAGGCGTTAAGCTCGTGACTATCTCTAACTACGAGGCTCTTACTGCCATCGCTCTTGAGACTGGTTACATCAAGGAGGAGCAGGTTCCAACTCTCAAGGAGTGGCGTGCTAATCCATCTGAGTGGAGAAACGATTTGAAGAATTAATAATTAATATTTAAGAATTAAGATTTAGAGGGATAAATGTCAATTGACTATGTGCTTGCTAAATCTTAATTCTTAAATGTTAAATCTTAATTGTGTACGATGGCAAAATACGAAAGTTCTGTAAAGCAGATATATTTTCCACAGTCAGCTGTGTATGCTAAGTTATCTGACCTTAGCAACCTTGAGAGTATTCGTGACCGATTCAACGACCCTGCCGTTCAGCAGCAGCTCGTGGCATCTGGTCAGGTTCCTGCTGACAAGGTGGAGCAGATTAAGGAGAAGCTTCAGACGGCTCAGTTCACTACGGACTCTGTGTCTATCACAGTGGACATGATTGGCGAGATAGCAATACAGATTGTTGACCGTGAGCCAGAGAAGTGTGTGAAGTATCAGGCTTCAAAGTCGCCTGTGCCTGTAACGCTCTGGATTCAGGTTCTCCCTACATCAGATACTACAAGCAAGATGCGTGTCACTCTTGAGGCTGAACTCAACTTCTTCATCAAGCAGATGATTGGAAACAAGTTGAAGGATGGCGTTGAGAAGTTTGCTGATATGCTTGCGATGATACCGTATAATTAGCCCCCTAACCCCCGAAGGGGGCAGCCTCCGGGTCATGGTCAAGATGCGTCCGCATCTTGCAACACACGGAAGGTCATGCTTATCGGGGCTAATCAAACCATCCTCCCCCAACCGGATGGACGCCCCTTTTGGGGGCTGGGGGGCTTCAAATGGCAGATAAACTCTGGACAAAGAATGTCCAAATGACAGAAGAGATAGAGAAGTTCACTGTGGGTCGTGACCGTGAGATGGACCTCTACCTTGCTAAGTATGATGTGCTCGGAAGTATGGCGCACATCACGATGCTTCAGTCTATTGACCTCCTTACAAAGGAGGAGCTTGACGTGCTCTTGAAGGAACTTCGTAATATCTACGCTCAGGTGGAGCGTGGTGAGTTCGTGATAGAAGAGGGCGTGGAGGATGTACACTCACAGGTGGAGCTTATGCTTACTCGCAAGCTTGGCGACGTGGGTAAGAAGATTCACTCAGGTCGTTCACGCAACGACCAGGTGCTCGTAGACCTCAAGCTCTTCATTCGTGAGCAGATTAAGGAGATAGCAGGTCTTGTGCAGAATCTCTTTGACGAGCTTATACAGCAGTCGGAGCGTTACAAGAACGTGCTTATGCCAGGATATACTCACCTTCAGGTGGCTATGCCTTCAAGCTTTGGCCTCTGGTTTGGTGCATACGCTGAGGGTCTCGTGGATGATATGCAGTACCTTCAGGCTGCTTGGAAGATTACCAATCGTAATCCTCTCGGCTCTGCTGCTGGCTATGGTTCAAGTTTCCCACTCAACCGTCAGATGACTACCGACCTCCTTGGATTCGACTCCATGGACTATAATGTGGTGTATGCACAGATGGGACGTGGCAAGACTGAGCGTAACGTGGCATTCTCCATGGCAAGCATAGCAGGTACTCTTGCAAAGCTCGCCTTTGATGCTTGTATGTTCAATTCGCAGAACTTCTCGTTTGTTAAGCTTCCTGCTGACTGTACAACAGGTTCAAGTATCATGCCTCACAAGAAGAACCCTGACGTGTTTGAGCTTACTCGCGCTAAGTGTAACAAGCTTCAGGCTCTGCCTGTCACAGTCACAATGATTATGAACAACCTCCCTGTAGGCTATTTCCGCGACCTTCAGATTATTAAGGAAGCATTCCTTCCTGCATTCGACGAGCTCAAGGACTGTCTCCAGATGGTTGCATACATCATCAACAAGATGGAAGTGAAGGAGCATATCCTTGACAATCCTATCTATGACCCAATGTTCTCTGTGGAGGAGGTGAACCGCCTTGCACGTGAGGGTATGCCTTTCCGTGACGCCTACAAGAAGGTAGGTCTCGACATAGAGGCTGGAAACTTCACGCCAAACAAGGATATCCACCACACTCACGAGGGTTCAATAGGCAATCTCTGTAATGACCGCATCAAGGCTCTCATGGATGATGTTGTCGCAGGCTTCAAGTTCGACAAGATGGAAAAGGCTGTGGAGAAGTTACTCGCATCTGCAGAGACAAAGTGAAAAATTAAAGTTTATGAGTTTGTAAGTTTGTGAGTTTTTTAGTTTTCAAGGAAAGTGATATTCGCAAGGACTCTGGAACATAAAAACTCAAAAACTTAAGAACTTAGATACTCAATTTGGGATGAAGCATTTTGGAAACATACTCAGAAATATTACTGACAAGGCAGGGTTACGTATCCTGCCTTTGTCTGTTGTCTTTCTATTTTTGATGGCTGTCACATCGTGTGAGGAGATGACTGACGTGTATTCCAACCGTGAGTTTGTGCGATGCAACTTCATCGTATCAAGTTACACGGAGCTGTTTGGCGTCATGGGTAACTACGGACAGTTTGCTTCCATCCGTCAGGCTGGTAATGGCAAGTTGAGGATGACTTCGGGAGCTACAGGAAAATATACAGACTATACTCCCGACAAGATTCAGCAGTATTTCTCTTACGGTCTTGGTGGACTCATCGTTGGTACTAACTATAATGGTGAAGACCTATGCTACGACCTTGCATGTCCACAGTGTGATGCTTCGTCCATTCGTCTTAACTTAACGGACAATGGATTTGCAAAGTGTCCTAAGTGCAACGTAACCTTCGACCTAAACAACTATGGTGTAATCAATTCCATTGACTCAACGAAGACATACAATAATCTCCGTGGCCTGTATCGCTATCATATCGTGTTTGATGGTACGAACGTGAGTATGTATAATTAATGAGGAATGGGTAATGAGTAATAACATTTGAGTTCATAAGGTTTATGAGTAAATTTAAATCCCACCCCTCGGGGAGGTTAGGATGATGCCTATGGATAATCTAAAAGACAAGACAGCCAAGGGATTTGCGTGGGGAGCCATCAACAACGGTGCTACCCAACTGCTTAATGCTGTGTTTGGCATAATCCTTGCTCGCAAACTGACGGAAGATGACTATGGTATCATCGGTCTTCTTGGCATTTTTGCTCTTGTGGCTTCGTCGCTGCAAGACAGTGGCTTTGTCACAGCTCTCACAAACAAGAAAGATGCCACTCACAGGGACTATAATTCAGTCTTCTGGTTCAATGTGTGCGTGAGTGCCATGCTCTATGTTATTCTTTTCCTTTGTGCTCCGTTTATTGCAGATTTCTATGAAGAGCCTGTACTCGTTGATATTTCTCGATACTATTTCTTGGCAATCTTCGTTGCCAGCTTCTCTATCGTTCCAAGAGCCATTCTCTTCCGTCAGCTGAAGCAGAAAGAACTCGCAGTCATGGGACTTGCCTCGCTCATCGTATCTGGTTGTGTAGGTGTTGTTATGGCAATGAATGGTATGGCTTATTGGGGACTTGCAACTCAGCTTATTACGTTCAATCTGTGCGTGGTAATATTCAGTTGGCTACTCTCGCATTGGCGTCCTACGTTTGATATAACTTTTCAGCCAGTACGTGAGATGTTTGGGTTCTCCAGCAAGATGTTGCTCACAAACATCTTCAATCAAATAAATAATAACATCTTCTCCGTTGTCCTTGGTAAATTCTATCAAGCGGGTGACGTAGGATTCTATAATCAGGCAAACAAATGGAACACGATGGGTGCGAACACCATCACTGGTATGGTACAGGGAGTGGCACAGCCAACATTCGTACAAGTGGGTGATGACAAGACTCGCCTCTGCCGTACATTCCGTAAGATGTTGCGTTTTACTTGCTTTATCAGTTTCCCAGCTATGTTTGGTCTGTCGCTCATTGCGCCTGAGTTTATTGTGATACTTATTACAGATAAATGGCTTCCTTCAGCCAATCTTATGCGAATCTTGTGTGTTGGCGGAGCATTCCTACCGATTGCCACGCTTTACTTCAATCTCATCATCTCGCGCGGAAAGTCGGATGTGTATATGTATAATATCATTAGTCAGGGTGTAACCATCCTTTCTTCCATCATTTGTATATACTACATCTTTGGCAATACAGAGAATGTGACGGCATACATCCTTACGTTCCATCTGTCATTAAGTAAGATTGACATTATGGTTCTCTCTTATGTCTGCATTGTTGTCCTTTGGATAGGTATATGGCACACTTTCCTCAGACGTGAGATAGGTCTCTCCTTCCGTCATGCTCTGAAAGATATACTACCATTCCTTATTATCGCAACAGCTACAATGGTCGTGTCATACGCCATCACTAAGCCGATAACCAATATCTATTTACTTCTTGTTTCTCGTATCATCATTGCTGCCATCATCTATGTTGGTTCGCTTTGGCTACTCGGTGCAAAGATACTACGTGAATGTGTGAGGTATATTATGCCTCGCTTCCCATTCCTTTCCCATAGGAAAAGGTGACAAATACGATGAATATAAAATTAATCAAAACAATACCATTATGAGAAAACTATGTTATTTGGCATCCATGCTCTTGCTTTCCTCCTTGTTCGTATGTTGTTCCAATATGGAGGAAAAGAATGTGATGGTATCATTCAGAGAATCCGTTAAGGATAGTGTGTTTCAGATGAGCCAATTGTATGAGGAAAAGTACGACAGCTTCTATGTTCTTCGTCCTTATTTCCCTGTGGATTCATTGGGTCAACTTGAGATGAGTGATGGACTCAAGGAATTCTTAGAATCTAGATTAATGTTTGATAATGCTTTCATCATTCTGCTATCTGAGGCATCTACTGTTAAAGCGTATTCTGAAATTTTTATAAATGATGTTGCATTCGAAATGCCTTATGGTAAGGGCATTTCTATGGACGTCCCTCTGACCATTGCTTCAGACTCAATCCATACTGGAAACTTCGTAAAGTTTATGGAAGAATAATATGGTAATTCGATATATAACCCTATTATTAATCGGCTTACTAACTCCATTATTAATTCGATAGTTATCCCCATTATTAATTTAGTAAGCCTATTAATAATGGGGATAGTACCATGAATAATATAAATATGGAACAACAACATATACTATGAAATAAGTTCCTCAATAAAGTCGTTCGAATATTGTCTATTCCACAATCTTGATTGCAACAGAGTGAATCTGTTGCCAGCCAGCCTTGTCTGTGAGGCGAATCATGAAGTGATAGTCGCCTGTATCAATGTCAGCAGGAATCGGAATGTCAAACTTGGCTTCGTATGAGCGTAGTCCTGACGGAATGGCGTAATCCTGATTATAGACCCAAGGATGTTGAGGTGTTTTCTTGGCATCCATCTCGCAGTCAACGGATGTAGTACTATGGGTGTGATGGTCGAAATTGTTATGTATCTCGATGTTGTAAGCACCCAGTTCCTGATTATCCGTCATGATATAATGGAATAGAATAGTTTCTCCACGATGATACACCTGACAGTCGATAGGATTCTCAATGATGTCCTTATTGCTGATTACCGGTTGCTGCATGTCCTTGCTGTCATCGTCATCTGAATCGCCACAAGACACAATGCTTAGTGCTGATGCTGCTATAAGAGCCGTAATGAGGCTCATGATTCTTTTGTTGTTCATTGTTCTGTAGTTTTATTGGGGGTGCGCCGAACACGGCGCACCCAGTGTAGATTGTTTACTTATTCTTCATCGTGGTCGTGATGATGCTCATGCTCGTCATCATCATCATCGCCATCATCCTCTACTAATTCCAAGTGACTCTCTACGGTAGTCTGCTGACCCATATTGTCGGTTACAGTAAAGTGGAGGTGGTACTCACCAAGTGGAGCATCAGCAGGGATATCGATGTGTTCGTGAAACTCAGCATTGCGCACACCAATGTACTTACCTGTAGTGTATGACAACTCAACAATCTTGTTGGCACCACCTTCCTGGTGTATCTCGATGTCGATACGCTTGATGAGACCTTCGGCAAGCATATCAGCTTCGAGGTGAAGGTCATGACCAGGATGAGCGTGTTTGCCATTGTCGTGACCAACCTCAGTGAGAGTGACAGATGGCTTTGCAGGCAACACATCGTCATCATCGTTGCCACAAGATGTAAAACCAAAAGAGAGAACTGTAATGAGAGCCATCATGAGGCTCATATTGAATATCTTTTTCATTGTCTTTGTACGTTTTTAGGGGCACACCGTACACGGTGTGCCTGTTTTAACTTTTAATTTTTAACTTTTAACTCTTGCATCACGAAGAATGAGTGATGCAGGTTAGAATTCCAGTCCCACCTTAATTGATACATTGCGTCCAGGTTCGGGCACATCTATCAAGCGGTAGTAACTGGTGTGGTCGTAGTAACGGCGGTTAAGCAGGTTGTCCGCATGCACGGCAATGTTGATTTTGCTGTTATGCACATCTATCTGCTTGCCAGCCGACAGGTTCAAGGTCCAATAACCATCGGTAGGATTCTCTGGTGGCACAATTTCATGTTGTGCACCAACGAAGTGGGCATTCATCCCCACAAACGTATTACCGTGCCATTGGAACGAATACTTGACACCTGCATCAACAGACCAAGGAGTGCTGAACGGCAAAGTGTATCCCTTCTTCTGTCCCGATTTCTGACGGGCATAAAGATATTCACCTTTCAGCTCCGTCTCCCAGTGCTTGTTGATTACATACGACACTTGTGCCTCCACACCATAGCGAAGAACTTTTGCCTGGGTGTAGTGGTACAACTGAAGTCCTTCCACATATTGTGCGGTATGATTCAGGTATATGTAGTTGGGTAAGTAGTTCAAGTATGGATC
>R24__coassemble_1733_pt1 | contig 10673 bp, 9 predicted proteins | sample R24__metabat2_low_PE_026 | metagenome-assembled genome bin R24
GCGACTTATCGAGGCATTCCACCTCCTTCAGCCGCTATCCAAGGCACTCGCCCCACTTATGCGTGTGTTCGGACTCCCACAACAGGTGTCATACATGTGGCTTGTGGGCAATGTCCTCGGCATTAGCTACGGTTCTGCCGTGATGCTCGAACTGCAGGACAAGGGAATGATAAACAAGGAAGATGCCAACGACGTGAACTTCCACCTCATCATGAACCACTCCATGCTCGAAGACACCATCGTATTTGCAGCCACGGGTATCTCCGCCCTCTGGATTATCGGTACACGCGTGTTCTTCGCTATCATCATCGTGTGGGGAAGAAAACTGTTACAACATAAATGAAAAGAGCAAGCCATCTCATCCGAAATTAAGAATTACCCCAAGACAAAGTGCACAATCCCCCCGTACAGAATATCGGCAAGTTCAGAAGGATTAACCTTCGAACCTGCCGACTGAGTTAATGGAGATAATACACTATTTACAACCTTTTAAACACTATAATTATACATTTTTCCATGTCTGTATAGGGCTTTTTCTTTTTGGTCTATTGAGTTTATACAATCCATCTATTGCTGTGTAATTTGAAATCCTAAAAAACAATCTTTCACCCTAAAATGTTCAAAAAAAATCCCAAATATTTATCTTTAATTTATTTATTCTTGCGATAACAAATATTATTCATTCACTTCTTAGTTACAGAGTGCTGCAATGATTGTTCCAAGTACTAATCCACCTGCAACAGCACCAACAACACGGTCAGCTGTACAAACGTGGCTGTGGAAATGAGCTACTGGACGAGCAAAGTAGTAATCTGGCTCAAAGTATGTGTCGTACCAGTACCAGTCACGACCTCTCAGGTAACCCCAGCGACCATTGCGGTAGCATACTCTGCCTTCCCAACCAGGAACGTAGCAATCATTCTCCAGGAAATAGTAATCGTTGAAGTGATGTACTGGAGTCGCAAAGTAGTAAGTTGGCTCAAAGTAGCGGTTGTACCAGTACCAGCGGTTGTTGCGGAAGTAGCCCCATCGACCGTTGAGATGACGTACTCTACCTTCCCATCCATGAACGTGACCTCTATGGTCAAATGTTCCGCGGAAATGATGATCGGCTATTACAGGACGATGTATGTTGTGACCAAAATGTCCAACCTCGTGATGTCTGTCATGATTACGGAAGTTACCTCTCAACTCTGGACGACCACCATGATTCATATTCAACTCACGACCTCCGTGGTTTCTGTTCATATCGTGTCTGTCGCGATATTCATTCATTCCACGTCCTTCGTTGCGATGACCTCTCATCTGGAATCCGCCATTATGATTAGTTACCATTTCGCGACCACCTTCTCTGTGTCCACCACGACCTTCAAATCTCTGAGCGTATGTAGTGTTTGCCATTGCCATCATTGCCATCATTGCAAAAGCGAAGTAAGTATTGCGTCTCATAACTGAACCTCCTATATTTAATGAGTGACTTGCACTCGGTGAATACTTGTTTTTTGTTTTTGATGCTGCAAAGATAGGCTGTTTTTCATTGCTATGCCAAGGGGGAATTCATATCCGTAGAGGAACTTTCCCTATTGTTGAGGGGAATTGCCTATGTAAAAATCCCACGTGATGAATATTTTCGTCCTTTCACAAGTAACCTTTCACTTAATTTTCATACCTTTGCAAACACATATTCAATATAATGTATCATTATACTTTGACATAGGCTTATGGGTGAATCTGTAAAGAATCGGTTGGATTATTTGATTGCGTTAATTTCCGAGTTTGCTGTAACACATAACTTGACGATGCAGCAAGCCTACTTATATTTACGAAAATATAAGGGGCTTGACTTTGCTGATGAGTTCTATGATGTAGAACACACCCTTTCTTTTGATGAAGCCGTTGAAGACCTCACAATATATTGTAAACGAATGGGAGGAACATTATCATGATACTATACCACGGAACAAACATGGATTTCCAACAGATTCTCATAAAAGAGAGTCGTGTAGGCAAAGACTTTGGCTTTGGATTCTATCTTACACCTGACGAACAGGTGGCAACACGCCAAGCAGAGCGCAAGTTAAAGCAATATGGAGTAGGAGAACGGATTGTTCAAAAATATTACTTGGACGAGACAAGGTTTTCCGAATTCAACGTCCTACGGTTTGATTCATATAGTGAAGCATGGGCGGATTTCATTCTTCTAAATCGTCAGCACAAACAGAAGTCCTCAGCACACGATTACGATATAGTCATTGGACCTATTGCAGATGACACTGTAGGATTCCAAATCCGACGATATACAGAAGGTATCATTAGCAAGACACAGTTCTTGGAAGAAATAAAATATCATACTGTTACCATACAATATTTCTTTGGAAACAGGAAAGCACTATCAATCTTGGAAAGGTTATGAGTAAAGAGACGTTTATGATTGAAGCATTGACACGAGAGATAATTGTTATGTTGATGCAAGAGAAAAGCCTATCTATGAGAGAAGCAATGGACGCATTCTATAGTTCAAAAACATTCAACTCTCTTTCAAACCAAGAAACTGGTCTTTATTTTCAGAGTCCAGCATACATTTTTGATGAGTTTGAACGTGAGAAAAGAAATAATTAAAACTCAAAACAAATAATATGGGATGTTTCAGAGTAATACTATGTATCATATTTCCTCCATTGGCAGTTTTCGACCAAGGATGTGGTAGCATAGTGATAACAACCATCCTCACAATATGCGGATGGGTACCAGGATGTATTGCCGCTTTGATAATACTGAACGGAAGCAAAAAGTAATTCAAGAACTGAATAACTTAAAAACTCAAGAACTTAAAAACTTACAAACTCACACAATAAACATGACACTAATAGACACATTTCAGAAGGTGAAAGATGCGAGCATCGACCTCGCCATGCTTGACAGCGACACAATAAACAACATCCTTAATGCTGTGGCAGATGCAGCCATAGCGCAAACAGACACTATTCTTGAGGCTAATGCCAAGGACCTGAGTCGCATGGACAAGGCAAATCCTATGTACGACCGTCTTATGCTTACAAGGGAACGCATAGAGGGCATAGCAGGTGACACACGCAAGGTGAGTACCCTACCTTCACCTCTTGGACGTGTGCTCAAGCACCACGTACTCCCAAACGGACTTGAACTGACACGTGTGAGTGTACCTTTCGGAGTGATAGGTATCGTGTATGAGGCACGCCCTAACGTCACATTCGACGTCTTTGCCCTTTGCCTCAAATCAGGCAACGCATGTATCCTCAAGGGTGGAAAGGATGCCGACGACAGCAACCGTGCCATCGTCAGCCTCATAAAGAACGTACTGAAGGAATACAACGTAAACGAAAACATAATAGAACTGCTTCCTGCCACTCACGAAGCCACAGGCGAGCTACTTCACGCCAACGGATATGTTGACCTCGTCATTCCTCGTGGAAGTAAGCGACTCATTGACTTCGTACGTCAGGAAGCAAGTGTACCAGTCATCGAGACAGGTGCTGGTGTCTGCCATGCCTACTTTGACAAGGACGGAAATGTGGAGATGGGTGCAAGGATTATCAATAACGCCAAGACTCGTCGCGTGAGTGTGTGCAACGCTCTCGACTGCACCATCATCCATAAGGATCGTCTCGGTGACCTCCCTGCAATATGTGAACCGCTCAAGGCAAGCAACGTACTCATATATGCTGATGCTCCTGCTCTTGCAGCACTCACAGGCAATTATCCTGCTGAACTTCTCCGTCCATCAACAGAAGAGAGTTACGGCACAGAGTTCCAGTCATACACTATGGCTATAAAGACAGTTGCTGACATCAACGAGGCAATAGCACATATCCGCAAGAACGGCAGCGGACATTCTGAGTGTATCATTACGGATAATGACCAGTCAGCCGACCTGTTCCTCAAAAAGGTGGATGCCGCTTGTGTTTATCATAACGCCCCAACATCCTTTACTGACGGAGCACAGTTTGGACTTGGTGCAGAGATAGGTATAAGCACCCAGAAACTCCATGCCCGTGGACCTATGGCTCTTGAGGAGATTACCACATACAAGTGGATAATCAAGGGTGATGGCCAGGTACGCAAATAAATCGCCACATGGCGATTTATTTGCGTATTAAATGATATGTACGATTGAATTTGGCAGATAAGAAAGATTTCTATACATTTGCAGACGGTTTGCTGTTTTTCGCAATATCTCAGAAACAAGAATTTTGAAACTCGCTAAAAAGGTTGGACATTTCAGATAGCATCTTCATCACACTCATAAACGCACATGACATGAGCGGTTATAAGGAGCTTTACCATCGTTACTACAAGGCGCTGGTAATGCATGCCGAGGGTATTGTGGGGGAGATTCTTATGGCGGAGGATATCGTGGAAAACGTGATAGTGACCATCTGGAACAGCAACAAGACTTTTGATGACACAAAGGCTCTGGAAGCATATCTGTATCGTGCCGTCCACAACATGGCAATGAATGAATTGAAACACAATGCCGTAATCAGCAGCTATGAACAGAATATGATGTTATCCTGTCACGAAGCGATGGACGAATACGATGAAGAATACGAACTGCAGATTGTAAGACTCATGGAGTATGTGGACGGATTGCCAGAACGAATGCAGGAGGTAATCAACAAGAGTATGCAGGGAATGACCGCAAAACAGATAGCAGAACATCTGCATCTGTCTGTAGAGACGGTAAAGACACACAAGAAACGTGCACTCAAGATGCTCAGAGAAGCATTTGGAAATAAGTGACAATTTCACACAAAATCACATCAAAAAGATATGAAATATAGATTTTTTCAAGTAAAAATGAAAAAATCTATATTTTTTTGTACCCACTTTTGACATTTCAGTTGTTATATGAATGGAAAAAACAGAATAAATATGGACATAAACAATATAATAAGGACATTATATAAAAAGGGAGACTATCAACACAAACGCAAGGTGTTTGACAGTCTCGACACAGATGTTGCATTTGAACGATTCTCCAAGAGGATTGGTATGCAAATAAACACTGACCACGATGTGGCACGAAAGAATGAGAGTGTAACCACATGGTTCAGATCATATCGCAAGCCAATAGCAGTTGCAGCATCGATACTCATTCCTGTAATCATTGCCACTTCGGTCATCTTTACAAGAAGGAATACTGATGATGAGCTAATAGCAAGCTCTATGCCAGGAACGTCCATTGCTTATATAGAGACAAGTAGTGGAGAGGTGATACCACTTGATTCGACAAGTGTCAATATACATAAGGCAGGAATAAACGCTTCTGTAACCAATGGCGAAGTCGTGATAGAGGGTACTGACAACGTGGAGATGACAAGCATCTGTGTGCCAAGGGGGGGTGAGTACAAGCTTACTCTCCTTGATGGTACAAAGGTTCATCTTAATTCTGACAGCAAGCTTACGTTCCCTTCACGCTTCACAGGAAACAGCCGTGACGTGGAACTTGTTGGCGAAGCCTACTTTGAGGTGGCTCATGATGAAGGCAAGCCTTTCATCGTACATCTTGGTAATGTAAGCGTAAAGCAGTACGGCACACATTTCAACATAAACGCATACGCTGGCAAGAGCAAGACCATCACCCTCGTAGAAGGTAGCATCGGAGTGACATCGGGTAATAATGAGTGCCGTCTTACCCCAGGTCGTCAGGCTTGTGTGAGTGGTGACGAGATGAAGGTATGCAATGCAGATGTGGATGCTGTCATGGGATGGACGGAAGGAATGTTCAAGTTTGATGGTGAGAGTCTTTCAGAGATCGCCTCTACCCTCTCACGCTGGTACAACGTGGATGTGTGTGTGGATGCCTCACTCAGCAACTGCTGTTTCACAGGAAGCCTCAGCAGGGAGTCAAGTCTCAACGACATTCTTGATGCAATATGTGAGATAACAAACACTTCAATAAGTATAAACGGCAACACAATTAAAATTAAGAAATAGAACACAAATAATGACAAGAAAGACAGGCATTAAGAAACACATCGTGATATTGGTGCTCATGTTGTTAGGCACCACTATTGGCTATGCACAGAAGAACGTGACGTTCAACCTCAAGTCCGTTCCTGTAAAGACCTTGTTTGACCAGATTCAACGTCAGACAGGCTACAGCTTCGTGTATAGCACGGATGACCTCAAATCATTACCACCTGTGAGCGTGAATGCGACCAACGAGTCCGTAAACTCAGTACTCATAAGGGTACTCAAGGACACAGGTCTCGCTTTCAACATCAACAAGCGTATCATTACCGTAAAGCAGCTGACAGACAATAAGCCTAAGGTGGCACGTACAATACGTGGACAGGTATTTGACGAGAGCGGAGAACCACTCCCAGGGGCCGCAGTATTCCCGACAGGATTCCTTGAGAAAGGAGTATCATCTGACGAAAACGGCAGATTTGTACTCAAGAATGTGCCAGCCGAGGTAAAGTCAATATCTGCTATCATGCTTGGCATGAAGACTGAAGTGGTGATGACAGGTCATAAGGAGAATATCAACATCATAATGAGGGAAGAAGCCAGCTCGCTTGATAATGTAGTCGTTACAGGTTACCAGAAGATAGACAAGCGTTACAGCACAAGTGCCGTTACATCTATCAAGATGGAAGACCTAAACGTCCCAGGCTTTGCAAGTATTGACCAGATGATGGAGGGTAAGATTCCAGACCTTGTGTTGAAATCCATCAGTGGTGAGATAAATGCCACTCCTAAGCTTCGCATCCGTGGTACATCTACCCTTATCGGCAACCGTAGTCCTCTATGGGTGCTTGATGGTATCATTCTGACAGACCCTATCGACCTTTCGCCAGACGTACTTAACGACCCTGACTATGTGAATCGTGTAGGTAATGCCATATCAGGTATCAATCCTCAGGACATCCTCCGTATTGACGTTCTCAAGGATGCGGCAGCAACTGCTCTCTACGGAACACGTGCCGCCAATGGTGTCATTGTCATCACCACAAAGAGCGGACGTGAGGGAAAGGCTGTCGTTTCGTACTCAAACACATTTACGGCTCGCAGGCGTCCATACTATACGGATTCAAAGATAAACCTGATGAACTCCAACGAGCGTGTACAATTCTCACAATATCTCGTTGACCAGCATTATCTCTATCCAAGCAATATGCCACTCGTAGGTTATGAGTATGCCCTCAAGAACCTGTACGAGGGGACTTACACACAGGAGCAGTTCAACTCGGAGGTAAGCCAGATGGCTCAACGCAATACGGACTGGTTTGACATCCTTTGTCACAATTCATTGTCACATGACCACAATGCATCCGTGTCTGGTGGCTCTGACTTTATCCGATACTATGCCTCTCTCGGCTATACGAATCAGGATGATGTTATCAAGAATACGACAAACAGAAGATATACTGGTATGATGAAACTGAACATCAACGTGTCAAAGAAATTTGACATAGAGTTCAATATCAATGCATACCAGAACGACCGTATGTATAATGCCAGTGAGATAAATCCGACTGACTATGCATACAACACGGCTCGTACCATACCAGCATATAATGCAGATGGCACATATTCGTACTACAAGAAGAATGCAGGTAACATATACCTGAATTATAACATACTCAACGAGCTGGACAACTCATACAAGACACAGAAGGTGACAAACGTGATGGGTACGGTCAATCTCGCCTATCATCCAGTCAACTGGATTCATCTTACGGGAATACTCTCCGTCAATAGTTCTGCCTCTACATCAGAGGAGTTGTATGGCGAATCCACATTCCACTCTGCCACATTGAGACAATGTGAGTATGGTGACGTTCCTGGTACTGAAAGTCAGATGCCATACGGTGGTGAGTTCACTCTTGGAACGACAAACTCAAAGGGATATACGGCACGATTCCAGGCAGATGCCAACAGGTTCTTTGGAGAGAACATGCAGCATCTCTTCAACCTCTCTATAGGTGCAGAAGCCTCATCAAGTTCATACAAGGGTTACACTCGCACGGACAGAGGCTACTATCCTGACCGTGGTGAGACATTCGTGTCAAACGTTCCTTCAAGATATTCAGAGTACAGGACTTGGTTGGCAAGTAATGTTCCTTACATCACAGACACCAAGACAAACCTTCTTTCGGCTTATGCAACATTGTCATACACATTCAAAGAACTCTTTACCCTGAATGCAAACACACGCTATGACGGTTCAAACAAGTTCGGAAGCCGAAGCAACGAGAAGATTCTCCCTATATGGTCAGTTTCTGGTAATGCCAATATCGTCGATATTGCCAAGATACAAGAAGACTGGCTCGACTTCCTCACATTCAAGGCAAGCTATGGAGAACAGGGAAACATGCTTGACGACCAGACACCTGTAATGGTTATCAAGAAGGGAAGTATGAACCCATACTATGAGGAGATGGTATCAACGGCAGCATACTTTGCCAACCCTGACCTCAAGTGGGAAAAGACACATTCATTCAATATGGGTGTGGAGTCAAGCTTCCTCTCTGGCAGATTACAGTTTGGCGTGGAGTTCTACCACAAGCGCACGACTGATGCCTTCCTCTCAAAGAAGATTAGTGACGTGAATGGCTATAACTCATACGTAGTCAACTCAGGAACAATCATTAACAAGGGATTCAACGTCAATATCAGTGCAACGCCTATCAAGATGAAGAATTTCTACTGGATAACATCTGGTAGCCTCTCTAAGATATATAACAAAGTTACTACCACTCCTGGTGGTGAGACATACGAGTTGACTGACTTCCTCAATGGTACTGCCATTGTTGAAGGACAGCCTGTAGGTACGTTCTACAGCTATCAGTTCGTCGGTCTCAGTTCCGTGGATGGAGGCCCATTGTTTGAGGACTGGGAAGACAGACAGAGTGAGTTGAAGAACCTAAGCAACTATGATGCCTACACTAAGGTACTCGTACCTTCCGGCAAGCGTGAGGCAGACCTTACTGGTAGCCTCTTCAACACATTCACCTATAAGCAATGGCGATTGGGCGTGAACCTCACATACGCCTTTGGAGCAAGCACACGTCTGTTCCGTCTCTTTGACGGCGTAGGCAGTTCATATTCAAGTGAGGCAAACGTGAACCGTGACATCCTCGACAGATGGATGAAGCCGGGTGACGAAGCCAACACGGATATTCCAGCCATAATAGGTACAGGTAATCCTGCATATTATCAGTACGAATCACACTGGTCTGACAGACAGTCATACACAGGTGCCAAGTTCTCAGCTAACGCATGGACAATGTACGACTACTCTACTGCCCGTGTCGTTAGTGCCGACTACGTGAAGCTTCAGAACATCTCGCTCACATACGAGTTTGACAAGAAGATGATTAAGAACTGGGGACTGGGACGTCTTGCACTCACACTCTCAGCATCTAATCTCCACACTTGGTGTGACAGCCGTCTCAAGGGACAGACTCCTACTCAGGGAGGATTCACGGAGATACAGTTAAGCGACTGTCCTACTTACACATTCGGACTTAACGTGGAATTCTGATGAATAAGTTATTTGTATTTAGAACTAAAGGAGTAAAGCGTAGTAAAAAAGAAATATGAAGAAATTATTATACATATTATCAATCGTTATGTTCACATCCTGTAGTGATTTCCTTGAGGAATATTCGCAGGATAAAGATTATGTCCGTTCATGGAAGGACCTTGACGAGTTGCTTATAGGCGACTGCTACCTTCCAGTGACAACATACAATGAACAACGCTTTGTGGAAAGTACAGGCTCGTTCATCAGTCTCTTGGCAGACGAGATGGACGAGAGCCAGATAAGTTCGTTCATGATAAATGGTGATGGTCGTGAGAAAGCTTTCGGTTATTTCACTTGGCAACAGAGAGTGGGACAGAACGAAAGCTATACTGACTACTACACGGAGAATGAGACATGGACAACGATATACAAGAAGATAAACATTGCCAATAATATCCTTGCAAGCGTGGAGACTGTTCCATGCAAGTCTGATGAAGAGCGACAAGGAGTCAGCAAGGTGAAGGGTGAAGCACATTTTCTTCGTGCCTATTACTACTTCTGGTTGGCCAACGTATATGCAAAGCCATACAATCCAGCCACAAGTGCAACGGACTTGTGCGTACCTATCAAGACAAGCAGCGTCGTAGAAGATACCAAGTTCTCTCGCCAGACTGTGGAAGATGTTTACCAGTTGGTTCTCTCTGACCTTGCCGAGGCAGAAAAAAATCTCTGTGCCTACAAGAAGTCAAAGAAATCCATCTATCGTGCAGACTCTACAGCATGCCACCTTCTCCAGAGCCGCGTATATCTCTATATGCAGAACTGGGCAAAGGCTTCAGAATATGCAAAGAAGGTGATGAAGGAACATTCTGGACTTATGAATCTGAACACGGAGTCTGGCAAGTTCTCTGTCAAGGATAACGTGGAGAACATCTTCTCCATGGGTGGCAACACCATATACGGAATGTTCTGTAATTGCGCTCATGCGTTTACCGTAAGCAGCAGTCTCTACAATTCTTATTCTGCCAACGACATGCGCAAGAAACTATGGTACTGGCACAGGGACTCATTCACAGGACTTGTCAAGTTGCCAGAGGGTGCTATGGAAAAGACGGCGGCCACTTCAAGTTCCTATTATTACGACAGGTATATATGGAAC
>R24__coassemble_1735_pt1 | contig 10661 bp, 9 predicted proteins | sample R24__metabat2_low_PE_026 | metagenome-assembled genome bin R24
ATATACGTTTGTGCCCGAGAGTGAGCGGTACTTGGTATTGGCAAACATGCCGTGGAGCGAGTGACCGAATTCGTGAAGGAATGTCTCCACCTCGTCAAGAGTGAGGAGGGCTGGTTTCTCTGCCGTTGGCTTAGTGAAGTTTGTCACGATTGAGACTTGTGGGAGTGAACGTGTTCCGTCCTCTTCTTTCCACTCTTCCTTGAAGCTTGTCATCCATGCGCCTGACTTCTTTGAGGCACGAGGGTGGAAGTCGCAGTAGAATGTGGCGAGAGGTGTGCCATCCTTATCGTTCACGTCATAAACCTCTACGTCTGGATGATATACTGGAATCGTGTCATTCTTCTTGAATGTGATGCCGTAGAGACGTGTGGCAAGTCCGAAGATGCCTTCCTTAACCTTTGAGAGTTCAAAGTAAGGACGAAGCATCTCGCTGTTGAGGTTGTACTTTTTCTCCTTCAACTTGTTGGCATAGTATCCGAAGTCCCAAGGTTCAAGAGTGAAGTTGTCACCATCAATCTCCTTTGCAAGTGCCTCGATTGCCTTAACTTCCTCCTTAGCGGTAGGCATGTAGGCGTCGATGAGGTCACGAAGGAGTTTGTAAACCTTGTTGCTGTTCTCTGCCATACGTCGTTCGAGGACGTAATCGGCGTATGTCTTGTAACCGAGAAGCTGAGCCATCTCCATAGAGAGGTTGACAATCTTGCGTACAATCTCAGTATTGTTGTTCTGGTTGTCGTGAGTACACATCGTGTTATACGCCATGTACATCTGTTTGCGGAGTTCACGCTTAGCACTATATGTCATGAATGGAGTCATGCTTGGATAGTGGAGTGTGAATACCCAACCGTCGAGGTTCTTCTCCTTGGCTGCTTCGCGTGCGCCTTCGATGGCACTCTCAGGTAAGCCCTGGAGGTCATCTTTGTTGGTAAGGTGGAGCATGAAGTCATTGGTGTCCTTCAGTTTGTTCTGTGAGAACTGAAGACCTAGTACGCTAAGCTCGGATGAAATGCGACGGAGTTCCTCCTTCTTGTCGTCGGAAAGGAGAGCGCCATTACGCACGAATCCCACGTAGTTGTCCTTGAGGAGTTTCTGCTGTTCAGCATCAAGTCCCTCAAAGTCCTTTGCCTTGTATTCGTCATAAACAGCCTTGACCTTTGCGAACAGTTGTGGATTGAGAGATATGTTGTTGCTGTGTTCGCTAAGGACAGGTGACATCTTCTGTGCAAGTTCATCGAGAGCATCATTTGTCTCTGCGCTCAGAAGATTGTAGAAACATTCCTCCACGCGACCAAGAAGGGCACCTGTCTTGTCGAGAGCCTCTATGGTGTTTGCAAACGTAGGAGCTTCAGGATTAGAGACGATTGTTTCTATCTCCTTGTCCTCTTCTTCGATTCCTCGTAGAAGGGCAGGCTCATAGTCTTCAAACTTTATCTTGTCGAAAGGTATGTATTTATAATCTGTATAAAATGGATTGTTCATCATTATTTGTTTTGTTTATTCATTTTACCACGGCAGGCACTTAGTTTAGCAAAGTCATAAACCTTGAATCCGTTGCGTTGTTGCATGATGATGTTTTCTTGTGCAAACGTCTTGAGAGTTCCTGAAACGTTGAGGCGTGTTTCGCCAATCATTTCGGCTATTGTCTCCATCTTTACCCTGAAATGCTTTTCGCCTTTCTGGGTGGTGCATTGGCGTGATAGGAAGTCGATGACCTTGTCGGTCACGTTATCTGGTTCTGCCTGCATGAGACGTGTCGTCTGTCTTTGCATCATGTTGCATGCCATGTTAAGCATATTTGTTCGTATGATGGGGTAATCCATCATTTCGGACATGAAGATACTCTTTGGTATGGTGAGCGTGCTTCCGTCTGTCTCGAAGGTGTAGTCACGCGTGAACCTCTGTTTCATACCATACATACTGCATGGCTCGATGGCGAGTGGGGCGCTTGTCTCCTCTGTCACAATAAGCGAACCGTCAGGGTTGCGGTATTGTACGGACAAGGTTCCACTGAGGACGAATATCAGTTTCCTGCATGGTTCGTCCTGTTCCGCTATCTGTTCTCCTGCAAGGTGTTGCTTGAAGTCAAGCCTTATCTTGAAAACCATGTTCTCAAGATCCTTGATGCTCATTCCCTGAAGGAGTGGCAACTGCTGCAGGCGTTCAAACATTGTCAGTTCCATGACTCTACGAGAGTTTTTAAGTTTTTGAGTTTATGAGTTTTTAAGTTCTTAAGTTCTTAGGTTTTTAGGTTTTTGAGTTTTGCCGAATGGCTATTACTCATTACTAATTACTCATTCTTCATTATTTTTATTCCTCATTATTCAAAAGTAGTTCCTTCATGTTGTCTGAGTACCACTCTTCTGTTGTGCCGTCATCCTTTGAGAGAATGAAGAACACACGGAGTTCAGGATGTGCCTTGAGCACCTTCTTTGCCCCGTCAAGACCGAGAACCATGAAGGATGTAGCGTAGGCGTCTGCTGTGGCGCAATCCTTGGCAAGTACCGTGGATGAAAGAATGGAGTGCTGCACAGGATAACCTGTTCGTGGGTCAATGGTGTGAGCATATTTCTTTCCTCCCTTGACATAGAAATTACGGTAGTTGCCTGATGTTGCCATTGCGATGTCTGTTGCCTTTACAACCTGTTGGATGTCTGTGCTGGTGCTGAGTGAGTCGTCCACGGGTTTGTTGATGCCTATTGCCCAAAGGTCGCCACGTGGGTTGTTGCCACGGAGTCGAACCTCTCCACCTATCTCGACCATGTAGTTCTTGACTCCCATCTTCTCAAGGTTAAGACCTGCTGCATCCACACCGTAACCCTTGGCTATTGCGCTACAATCAAGCATCGTCTCAGGATGTTCTTTCATGACTTTGCCGTCTGTGAGTGACACCTTGTCCATGCCTACGAACTGACGAAGGCTGTCAACTGTGGCGTCGTTCACATTATTTATATTCTTGAAGCCGAAGCCCCAGAGATTGACGAGTGGTGCTACGGTAATGTCGAATGCGCCTTCTGTCTCCTTTGAAATCTTCTGTGCAAGCATGAAGACATCTGTAAACATGGTATTGAGTTCTACGTCATCGCCATTGTTCACGGCTGTTATGATTGATTGCTTGTTGAATGGAGAGAGTGAGCGGTCAACCTCGGCAAGTGTTGAGTCAATACCTTTCTGAAGGTCTTTGTCTGACTCGTATGTGATGTGATAGAATGTGCCGAAGACAGCTCCCTCGTTACGCTTTACGAGTTCAGAGTCCCATTCCTTTGAGTTGCTCTCAAAGTACTCTGGGTGCTGCTGGCGTACAATATATATGGTTCCGCAGATGAGTCCTACGAGGAGGAGCCATCCATGCCATTTTATCTTATGTGGTTCTGTATTTTCTTGTAAATTCAATTTCATATTTTGTGCGGAATTATTTGTTCTCGCTGTTTGAGTTCTCCAATATCGGACTTGCCTTCTTCTTCTTCTTTCCCCAGTTGAGGTCAAAGATGAGGTTGTATGTTCCTCCCCAGCAACTGCCTGTCGTTGTAGTTCCGTAACCTGGAATGTAATATGGATGCGAGCTGCCGTCGTTGGATGATTTCAACTCCCTCTTGTGTCTTATGCTCCATCCCATGTGGAAGCTGCTCCATACCTTGACCTGACATCCGAAACAGATTTCAAGCCATTGGCTCGTACATGTCACTCCGTTGAGCTTGAAGTCGTGTTCGCCTCCCCATATTGGGTCAACCTGTGCAGGTCCGTGAACGTCGTAGTTGAATGATGATATTCCGTAGCGGAGTCCTGCAAACAGGCGGTTGTCCTGACGCTTGTTCTTTAGGATGTTGTAGTCAAATCCTATGCGGAAGTATGGTGCGCTCGTATTGTAGCGTATGCTGGTGTTGTCATCTGTCTTGTCGCAGTTTGCTACTCCGAGTTCGGCTATCGGGAAGTACGTGTTCTTGAGGTTGAGTCTCAAGGCTGCCTCAAGGCTTCCGTTGCTTGACATCGCTCTCATTCCTGCTCCGAGGATGTCGAATGAGAGTGTGAATCCTTGGAAGAACATGAGCGGTGGCTCTTCCTCTTCCCATGACGGAACCCACTTGGTAGGCTTTCCTTCGCCTTCAGCAACAACTGTGGAGTCGGTTATCGTAACCTTTCCCTCGGCTGTCTCTCCGGTTATTGTCTGTCCCAAAGCGTTCAGAGGAGCGAGTGAGCATACGGCTATTGTTAGTATTGCCTTACTCCGCTGTACCATTGAGGTAAATCTTGATATTCTCATTTCCGTCATAGTTTACTTTAGGATTTGATATCTCCACATGGTCGATGTGCCTGTCGGTTGACTGGACGTTCCTCAGATAGTGGAAGCGGTATGAGCCGCACTCGGGAAGCTCGACGTAAGGATAGCTGTCGTGCGTAACCTTTATCGTGTCTGCCAATGCTATGCTTGAGTACGAAATCACGAGTGTGTCCTCTCCGTTGAAGTAGCTCATAGGCAACTTGAACGTGGATGCCTTTGTGAGTCGGTTGAGGAGTATCGTGTCGCGACGCACAACCTCTGGCTTCATCGTGTAACCTGCCTTTATCATCGATGAGTCGATGCGCTCCTTGGTGACGGTCATGTAACCTAACCTGCGGTAGGTGTAAACCGTTTTGTAGCCAGGGAGTAGCGTCTTGACGGTCACCGTGTCCAGTATGGTCACGCTCTTGCCCTCTTGGTCGTAGAATCCGTAGTTGCAAGCCACGAAGTTCTCCAGCGGACAGTTGTTTGACGAACAAGCTGCCATGATGGCTGCCGTTGCGAGTATGGAAAATATTTTTTTCAATTTCAAATCTAAGATGTCAAATTGATGCGTCCCGATATGTTCCGGAGGCATAAATTATAAATTTGAGATTCGTATTAAATGCTCTTGCTAATCTGGTAGTTGTTACGCTCCTGTGAGCTGCGGCTAATCATGTCGGCAAGGAAGCCTGTGAGGAATAGCTGAGTGCCGAGAATCATCATCGTGAGTGCGATGTAGAAGTATGGCGAGTTTGTCACGAGAGGGTGAGGAGTACCGTTCATGATGGCGTAGAGCTTGATGCCTCCTACGGTTACTACGGAGAAGAAACCGATGATGAACATGAGTGTGCCCACGAATCCGAAGATGTGCATTGGCTTCAATCCGAATGTGCTGATGAACCAGAGGCTCAGGAGGTCAAGGTAACCGTTGACAAAGCGGTTCCAACCCATGAACTTGCTCTTGCCGTACTTGCGTGCCTGATGGTGAACAGGCTTCTCGCCAATCTTTGCAAATCCTGCGTTCTTGGCAAGGTAAGGGATGTAACGGTGCATCTCACCGTAAACCTCGATGTTCTTGACAACCTCGTTCTTGTAAGCCTTGAGACCGCAGTTGAAGTCGTGGAGGTTCTTTATTCCGCTCACGGCACGTGCTGTTGCGTTGAAGAGCTTTGTTGGGATTGTCTTTGAGAGAGGGTCGCCCTGCTTACGGTTCTGCTTGTAGCCGCTCACGAGGTCGTAATCATCCTCCATAATCATCTTGTAGAGACCTGGTATCTCGTCTGGGCTGTCCTGAAGGTCAGCGTCCATGGTGATTACCACGTCGCCCTCAGCACGGTCAAATCCGCAGAAGAGGGCAGGGCTCTTGCCGTAGTTGCGACGGAACTTGATGCCGTGAACCTCTGGGTTCTTGCTTGCAAGTTCCTCGATGACCTTCCATGACTTGTCGGTAGAACCGTCGTTGACGAAGATTATCTCGTATGTAAATTTGTTTTCGTCCATCACACGCTTAATCCATGCGTGGAGGTCAGGAAGTGATTCTTCCTCGTTGTATAGTGGAACGATTACTGAAATGTCCATTGTCTGTATGTTGTTTTTTTACGTTTCTTTATTCTGTTTTTCTGTCTTTGTTCCTTCATGTCTCCTTCAATTCTCTTAGCATTTGTACAGGTTGCTAAGAGAAACCTAAGAGCGACATAAGGGAAACATAAAGCAAGCATAAAGGATGAGAGTCACTACTTAGTCAGTAGTAAGTCAGTACTTAGTCACTAATTAGTCACTACTTCGACTGATAACCTTCGGCTCTTTTTTATGCTTGTATTTTCCTGCTGCTCTTTAGAGATGCAAGTGCGCCTACTGGCAGTATGAAGAAGAGGCTCGTGTAGAAACTGAATGTGAAGAACGAGCCAGCCTTCTCGTATGGCGAAAGGTTGCCGAACTGCATGAGTCCTGTCTTTGCCTCGCCATATAAATCTTTAAGTCCTGCGTTGTTATAGACGTTTGCTATTTCCGGATTGAAATAAATCTTCATGAAGCTATCCACGAATGTTCCGTGGTCGAAGAATGCGAAGTAAGCATATTCGCATGCGCCTGTAAAGAGACTTGCAAACATGAACAGGTTGAATGAGAATAGGCATCCGCGGAGTATTCCGAGACTTTCGCCCTTGCCCTGAAGCTGCTTGATGCGCCATGCAAACAAGAAAGGGATGATGGCAAGGCTAAGGAAAGCGAAGAATGCAAGGGTTGCGTATAAGTCGGATGCTGTCCTTATGGTTGCTATGAAAAGGAAAAATACAGCCGTCCACGCAATGCCGAGGAATGTGCCGTACTCCATTGCGTAAGCTCTGTATGGAAATGCGTTGTTATTGTTCATCTTTGTGCTAATCGATAATTTTTAATTCGAGGGTTATGTACTACGTACATGGTTTCCTCATAAAACGGCACAAAGATACAAAAAAGATTTGAATTATCTGTGTATTTTATCCTGGTTTTTCTTGGCGAAATCTGCCCAAGAGGAAATTTTTTTCTCTGTTTCGGGTTTACCCATCTGAATGAAGTGGCAATAGGCGGCTCCAACGGCATCTGTAGCATCAAGTTGGACATCCATGTCTTCCTTTGAAATGTGGAGCATCCTCTGTAACATTCCTGCCACCTGTTCCTTTGAAGCGTTACCGTTACCCGTTTTCGCCATCTTGATTTTTCTTGGCTCATACTCGTGAATAGGGATGTCGCGCATGATGGCAGCTGTGATGGCAACTCCCTGAGCACGACCGAGTTTGAGCATTGACTGTACGTTCTTGCCAAAGAATGGCGCCTCAATAGCCATCTCGTCTGGCTTGTACGACTCTATGATGCTCGTCACACGTTCAAATATCTTGCCAAGGCGCAGGTAATGACTCTCATACTTGCTGAGTTCAATCACGCCCATGGCAATAAGCTCCGCCTTGTTGCCAACAATTCGGAGTACTCCATAACCCATCACGTTTGTTCCTGGGTCAATTCCAAGGAATATTTTCTCTACTTTTGACTTTATCATTCTGCTAATGACTTTATGCTCAACACCGAGGACTCAGAGGTCTCAAAGGGAGCACAGAGTTTTAATTTTTCCTCTGTCTGTACGGTTGTAGGGCTTGCACTAAGGTGCCAATTAGAAAAACAGTCAAGAACTTTTCTCACTGACCAGCGGGAAGTAAACAGAACAAAAACAAGAAAAAACATGTTTTCTTTTGTTTTCTTTTGTTTTTCTAATTGGCCGCTTTGCGGCAAAAACAGCAATACGGCTTTAACCGTACAGGTTGAATGTTTTATCCTACAAAATCTTAATTACTTTCCTGCGGTCAGTGAGACCGCTTCGCTAAGTTCTTAACTCTTAATTCCCCTCAGCTCATCCTTCGGCAGAAGCGGACGAACGAGCAGTTTTCACATTTCTTCTTGTCCTCACATTGGCGGAAAGGAATGTCGGGGTCAAAGATGTCCTCTATTGTTGACTTGAGCATGGCATGGAAATCCTCCTCGTAATCTGCAAAGTCGGTCATCTCGTTTCCGTTCACCTTGAAGCTGTCCTCACGTTGTGCAAGTGCCTGAGTGACATACATGAGCGACGGACGTATTGGCGGAATCTTGCTCACGTCGCCATACTCGCGTTCGAGTACACGACGCATCACGTAGCTGTAATACATCGCCTGACAATGATACTTGGCATCGCCCGAGCTGTTGAAGAGTTTTTCGCTCGTCACGTTCTTCTCTGGTTTTGTACCTGTCTTGTAATCCACGATACGCAGGAAATTCTGATTGTTCGCAGGGGCGTTGAGCGTCTCAAATCGGTCGATTGAACCTCCGAGGTGTATCTCGTGTCCCTTGATGACTTCCGTATGCTCAATCCTCTTCTCAACGTGCACGTTACGCATAGGACAGCTTTGTGAGTCGAAGAGTAGCTGGTTGCGGACATACTTGCAGAGCACCTTGTGGTTAAGTTTCTGTTCTCCATTGTAGTGCACCACCTCGTTCTTGTCCTTGTGGAAGAACTCCGTGGCGAAAGCCTCATCTACGATACGTGCAATCTTGACCTTGTCGTTTGCTATTGCCAAGAGATCCTTTGACTGTATCTGACGACCAGCAAATGAGCCGTAAATATCCTCCATGCACTTGTGGAAGATTGTACCGAAGGCAGGGCTGTCAACCTCCTCCGTCACCTCGTCCTGATCTTTGTAGTTGGCTATGTATTTGAAGTAGAAGGCAAGCGGACAACGGAGATAGTTGTTGATGGCTGTAGGCGAGAGTATTCCTGTCTTGAATCGCTCGTCCATCTTCTGCATCAACTCTTCTGTCTTAGGCGCAAAGCAGTCGTTAGGCTTCTGTGCCTCGTTGTCGGCAAGCAACGTCTTGTGTATTATCTTGTTGTCAGGCCCTAATATCTTCTTTGTCTCTATCTCCATCTGCATCATGAAGCGTGACTTCTCACCCTTGTTGAGACCTTCGCTTGATGAGTTGTACATGACGGTTATGTTCTCCGCCCTTTGCAGGAGATTGTAGAAATAATATGCGTAGAGGCTCACCTGCTTCTCCATGGTCGTCATGCCGTAGAACTCTCTGAGGTTGTACGGAATGAGCGATGCTCGATGCACGTTCTTAGGGAGCATATCCTCGTTGCATGAGAGGAGTATGACGTTCTTGAAGTCAAGGTTACGCGTCTCCAGCACTCCCATCACCTGAAGTCCTATGGCAGGTTCTCCGTGGAAAGGAATGGAGTTGCTCGTCATAATCTGTCGTATGAGACGGTTGAGCGTCTCGTTGTTCACGCTTGCAAGGAGTGGGTTCTCCTCAAGGAGCGACTGTACACGATTGATGACCGTATAAGCCGTGAAGATGGATTCCTTCTGCAGAGCCTCGTTCTTCTCGCCCTTGTATGATATTCCTATCTTCTTGAGCATCTCGATGACGTATGACGTTATCTCGTGCTTTGAACCTGCGGGTGTGAACAGCTGACGTATAAAGTCCTCTGCATAAGGCATAGGCTCTTCATCTTCCTTTGGGTGTGTGAAAGGGTAGAGTATGTCCTTCTCGCTTGGGAACGTGATGTTTCGGCTGTTGAGATGTGAGAGTATTGCTACGGACGCATTACCCGACAGACGGCGTGTGAACGGATGGCGGAGTACGTCTGCCACGTAGCTGTAGCGCCAATAGCCGTTGTTCGACTTTCCGTGTATCTGGAGTTCGAGTAACGCCTGTACGTAGCTGTAAGCCAGCGTGTCGCCAAGAGGGAATCCCATGGTGACGTTGAGGAACGTGTGCTTGTTGCTTACGAGTTCTGTCTGTCCCTCGTCCGAGAGAGTTGATGGAATGGAGTGGAGTACGGAAGGCAGGTCGGCTTCGTTGCATAGCACGATAGCGTTCTCATTAAGATGTGTGCCATCCTTTATCGTCTCCTCTATCCATTTGCTCACGTATCGTGTCTGGGCATTCTCCGTGGTTGCATTCACGAAGGATATGTTCTTCTTCTGCCAGAGATTCTGGTAATACTCAGGGTGGTCGGCAAACCTGTTGCCGAAGTCCTGTATGTCCTGCATGATGAAGCGTCCAGCCTCATCCTTTTCGTATGCCTTGTCGTAATCCCAGTAGAAGAATGTGTTCTTGTTCTTCTTGAGGAACTTGAAGAGTTGACGCTCCGTCTCGTTGAGTACGTTGAAGCCGACTATGACGTAATTCTCGCTCTTTAGTCGGTCGATAATCTTCTCTGGTGTATTCTTGAGCGTCTCTATGACTTCCTTCTTCATCATACCCTCATAGCAGAGGTTGTCCTTGGCAAGCTGTTCCTTGAATGTCTGGTAGGTTGGGGCAAGGGCATCCCATATACTCAGGAACTTGTCCTTGAGACGTGTGCGCTTGTCCTTATCAAAATTCTCGAACACGGTCTTGATGGCAGCCACCTGCTCGTCCGTAAGGAACTCGAATGATGTCATCTCCTGCAATTCGGCGATATTGACAAAGAGGCTTCTTGCTTCAGCCATGTTGTTGTCAATATCCTCGAAGTCGCTCAGCATCATCTCCCCCCATGAGTAGAACTTGTCGAGTGTTTCCTCTGTCTTTGTCACGCTATGGAACGCCTCGTAGAGACGGCATACGAGTTGTATCTGGTCAGCCACTATGCGGTCGCTCAGCGAAGCGAACAGGTCGCCTATGGACAGATATTGTGGCGCAAAGACAGGCGAAGGGCTTATCTTTGCGAGATGGTTGTTGAAGAACAGATTTGCACGCTTGTTAGGAAATATGATGGTTGTCTTGGTGAAGTCTCCCCCAAGTTCCTGATACAAGTCGTTTGCTATAAGTTCGAGAAATGTTGTCATAGTTCAAATTCAATGAAGACCCACCCTATAACCCTCCCTACAGGGAGGGGACTGGATAGCCT
>R24__coassemble_1751_pt1 | contig 10607 bp, 5 predicted proteins | sample R24__metabat2_low_PE_026 | metagenome-assembled genome bin R24
CACCTACAATTCCCTTACTAAACTAAGAGACACATAAGGCACACCTAAGAGGCTGGTAAGGGAAATTGAATCCAACCGTACAGGTAGAAAAAAATGAAACACAGAGGGCACAAAGACACACAAATAGGGAAAAGTTCGGGTCTCTTTGTTCCTGACGGAACAAAGAGACCCGAATAGTCACGACACCAAGCCAAGAACGACTTGGAGAGATCACTATAACACTTAGTTGTTAAATACTGGACGTACTGGAAGACCCCTGAAACGCTCGCAACTGCTGACCATAACTTGCGAGTCATTCATAAAGAGGCAATAGCATGCAGTAGAAATAACCGTGTTGATTGAAGAAGACCACACTGTGCCTTCATTACCAAGGCCAGGATTAGAGCCACTATACTTACATCCAGAGAAACGGAAGAAGATATGTGCATCATTAAGTGTATATTCAGAACTCTTAACTTGCCAACGGCCAACAACGACACCCTTATCCGCATCGGTCTTAGCCTTGAAAGCAACAAAGCCAGTACGCTTCGTACCATTATAATTATAGTAATATACCCAATAGCAGTTATCTACAAGTTCCTTAATGTCTTCCCTTGTTGGCATACGCCACTTACCACCCCAGTTGACATGGGCAGCATCGTCACAAGACTCAAGTGTCTCACGCTTGTCAATTGGTCCGCACTCTTCACGGAAATTATACTTGACAATCATATCGCCTGCTCCACCCCACTGGTAATAATCCCAATCGTAGGTTGGCTTTTCCGCTTTATTCTTTACAAGCTCAACGTAGAGGGAATTTCTCTTTCCCTTCCATGATGGGTCGTAGTCCCTCATTAAGTCCTTATCGCCTATAGACGCATCAAGTTCTGCATCCTTAACGTTACTTGCCTTTGAGCCAGACACCTCACCCCATGCGAAATAACGTCCATGATATTCCGCAGCATACTTACGACGGAAAACTGCCTTCTTTGTACCATCTTCGAGGTGGATGGTGTCGTAATCCACAAATCCACGATTGTTGTAAACAACAGAATAGGCATCGACATTGTACTGTGCCCACTTTGTTCCAGAAGGAAGACCGAGGTCAACGTATGCATGGCCGCCCTCTTCACCTGTCTTAGGGAGAGTCTCAACAACTTCAACAAACTCTTCCTCCTCATCCTCCTGACAAGATACAGCAAAGAGAGAAAGGCAAGCAAATGTCATAAACTTAGCAAATGATATGATATTCTTCATTGTCTTTTAATATAGTACTACCTTATATAATATATATTATACGAATTACGATCGTAAGATCCCGTTCACTATTTTTTCTGTGCAAATATAGCACTTTTAGTCCTATCAGTCAAACTAATGGATATAATAATTATCCAAATGCACAATTTTAGTCTATTTCGATATGTCTCTGGACGATTTTTATTGTCTAATAAATATAAATGTCGTAATTTTGCACCGTGAATGAACAAGAGATTTGTACAAGATAATGTTATAATAGAACAAGAAAAAATTATGAAGATTTTTAGGGGATTTTTAGCATTGGCTGCTACTGCAGCAGCATTTACCATGTCATCATGTATGGACAACAGTATTCCTTCAGTCTCTTTGACAAACAACCTCGTCAAGAATGAGACTGCAACAGTTAAATTAGGAACAATAACTCAATCCGACAATTACACATTTACAATAAAGGCAAGTACAAAAGTAAACCTTTACGTTGACGGAGCACGAGTTGCAGTAGCAAATTCCTACAAGGGTGAAAAGAAGAAAAATTCAGAGATAACAATCAAGGCAGATGCCGTATCAGAAGAATATTCAAATGTAGAAGTTACTAAAAAGGTTAAGTTGGATGCCAACGGCAAAGTAATCTACATAGACATTCCAAAGATTGCGAAGGGCACTAAGACAATCATAGCATCAGAAGCTAAGGCTAAGGCAGAAGCAAATGGAAGCGTTGCTATTGACAACTCTACAACAAACCAGAAACTTTCATACTCTGCAGCAACAAAGGCAAACATCGTACTTTCAAAGAGCGCTGTCAGCAATATTGCAGACGACAAGACTCTCTCTATTGACGTAGAGAATGCAAGCACAGCCAACATCGAGCAGGTTCTCAGTACAGAGGGTGTTGAGGAAGACTTTGACGTGATGGTTATCAAAAGTGCCACAAAGAAAGTTTCACTCGGTGAGAGCGCAAAAGTTACTATAAACAACAGCAACTTTGAGAAGGGAATGATCTTCAAGTGTTCAAACAAGAACGAAGAGATGGTCGTAAAGGAGGATGCAAAATTCTCATTTGACGTCAACGAATTGAACGACTATACTATCAGCTGCCACGCTATCGTAATGCTTGACAGTATTTCAGATGCCGTTCCTCTCGAAAGTCGTTTCACAGTTCCAGCAACTAAACCTGACGTCACATATAACACAAGATCAGGTTATACTTGTGAATACAACTCAAACGAGTTTATCACAAAGTATCTCAACGCCAAGTTCGGAGCATATACTGAAAACGGTACTCAGACTGTCAAAATCGTCACAGACCAGAAGGTAAGCGTACCATACAAGATTACTCAGAAGCTCTACCACTACACCGTTAAGTTCGGTGAAATCTCTATAAAGGTTAAGGTTTACGGAGAAGACGAGCTTGAAATCATTACTGACAAGGCAGAGAAGTACAACGTAGCTACAGCAATCTAAATAAATGTATAATCAAAAAAAGAGAAGGTTTCAACGCGAAACCTTCTCTTTTTTTTGATTATACATTTAACAATTAGGAATGTGGAATTAGGAATGAGGAATTAATAGTTTGTACGCTGATTATCTGCGTACAGAGTAAAATACATTTTTCACTATTCACTTTTCACTTCTGCGAATGACTATTCATTCCTAATTCCACATTCCTCATTCCTAATTCCCACTGTGTATCGTTACCTCCGCTCCCTTTAGCAGAGGGCTTGTGAAGTGTACCTTTACTTCGCCAGTACCTGTTGCCTTGACGTATGTGAGGAGCTGACCGTTGTGTACTCGCTGACGGTTGTCACGGTAGTTTCCCATATCCGTATTGTCGCTTCCTTCCATACCGAGGAGACGACCTGCTCCTGTGACGTTGCAGGCGATATTGTTGTCTGCAAGACGGACGAGGACACCGTTCTCATCCTTCACCTGTACAGTAATGTGAATGATGCTTCCCTTACCCTCCACGGTTGCTCGGTCGGCTTCGGCGACAATCTGATAAGGTCTGCCACTTGTGGCAATGGAATATGTACTTTCCACCTTACCATCCTTGCTCAGTCCCTCACACATGAGTGTGCCTGGTTCATAGTCTATATCCCAGTATATAACTCCGTTACTGTCATCTCGTGGCTTAATTTCGCCCACCACTTTACCATTAAGGAGAAGGCGTGCCTGAGGAGAGTTCGTGTAGCAAACAGTTCTCACTTTGTCGCCCAGTTCATAGTTCCACGTATCAAGAGCCTCCGTACTAACAGGGATGTTCACCCCTCTGCGCCTTGCACCCCTACTATGGGCAGGATATGTACCAATATAGGTTACAGGCTTGGTACTCCAAAGTGAAGCACGGAACCATCCACGTGGTTTCTTGAAACTACCGAAGTCAAGAAGTCCCGTATTCAGTCCTCGTGAAGGCCACCTACCGCTCTCACCAAGATAGTCAGTACCTGTCCAGATGAACTGGCCGAAGATGTGCTTCTTATCCCTCACATCCTTCCAACTATCGTAACCCACGCCAGTCTCACTTCCGTAGATGATGCGTTTAGGATATAGACGGTGATCTTCATCATAGCGCTTCTCGGTGTAGTTGTAACCCACCACGTCAATCGCCTCTGGATATTCCGTCTGATTACTCATCACCACTCCCGCAAGTGCGCCTGTAACAGGACGAGACGTGTCAATGCTTCTCACTACAGCTGCAAGTCTCTTGGCTATCTTGCCTATACGCTCAGCATTTGGCGCATCCTTCTTGTAGCCTCCGAACATTGGCTGATTGATGGCTGCATTATTACCATCGAGTACAGGATGAGAGTATGGATCATTAGGATAATCGACTTCGTTTCCAATACTCCAGAGGAATACACATGGGTGGTTACGGTCACGTCGAACCATATCTGCCACGTCACGGTCAATCCACTCCTCGAAGAAGTCGAACGTGCCGAAGAAGGCTGGTTTGCCTGCGTTCCATCCTTCTATCCACTTACGCTTAGGGAACTCCCACTCATCGCTTGCCTCGTCCATGACGAGCAATCCGAGTTCATCACACAAGTCATATACGTCCGGTGACTGTGGGTTGTGGCTCATACGTATAGCATTTGCACCCATGTCCTTAAGATTGACAAGTCGTCTGCGCCACACATCTTTTGGAACTACAGCACCAAGCACACCTGCATCGTGGTGAAGACACACACCCTTCACCTTGGTGTTCACGCCGTTGAGGAAGAATCCGTTGTTGGCATCAAAGCGGAGAGTCCTAAGACCCACCTTGCAGTCAGCATGGTCTATCTCCTTGTCACCTTCAAGAAGAGTTGTGTTGAGAGTATAGAGATAAGGCGACTCGATACCCCACATCTGTGGCTTGTTAACCTTTAGCGATGTTGTCACCTTACCATCAGCACATTTCTTGCTTGCCTTAGCAACCACATTGCCTTTGTCATCCATCAATTTAGCGACAACCATGAGATCACCCCTTGCATACATTGCGCCTTCGACGTTCATTTCCACATCGACTGTGGCAGACGACTTGGTAATGTTCCTTGCCTGCCAACCAAGTCCCCATTGACCGAAGTGCGTCTTGCCCGAACTGACAATCCACACATCACGATATATTCCACTACCTGTGTACCAACGGCTGTCTGCCAGCTGACTGTGATCCACACGTACGAGCAGTTCATTGTCGCCCTCACTAAGGTAAGGCGTCATGTCGTACATAAAACTTGCGAATCCATTAGGACGGTAGCCTAACTTGTGACCGTTGAGATAAACAGTTGAACGGCAATAGACACCCTCGAAGTAGATGAAGTGCAAGTCATCTTTGTCTGTAACCTTGAATGTCTTACGATACCAGCCTATACCTCCTGGCAGATAACCTTGACAACTGGCAAGCGAAGGGCTCAGTTGTCCCTCAATGCTCCAGTCGTGAGGCAGATTAATCTTTCTTGTAATCTGCGGATTAGAGAATGCAAGACTATCGTCACCGAGAAAGAACTGCCAATTATCATTGAATTTCTGTGCTGAGCCAAATGACACCTGTGCGTATGAACACATTGTCATTACAATCGCGAATAGTGTAAATAAGATTCCTCTTTTCATACCTGTAATGGCGAGTTTGAAATTATTATTTGTGTTAGTATAATAGTTCACTTTCCATTTGATATCCTCTGTAAGAAATAGTTTAATTTGAGCGGAATTGAACTTTTAACCGGATTGCCATGTGATGATAAAAAATTAAAGAGGCTTTACCTCAATATCATATAATTTACCTATCTTTGCACAAAATTAATAATAAAACAACGAAAAGATTATGGATATTGAAAAGCCTGAAGAGGTAAAGGAGTCAGTAAGCTTCGTAGAAGAGATACTGAAGAGTGACTTGGCAGAAGGAAAGAATGGTGGAAGAGTACAGACACGTTTCCCACCTGAGCCAAACGGCTATCTGCACATCGGACATGCCAAGGCCATCGCTATCGACTTCGGATTGGCAAAGAAATATAACGGTGTCTGCAACCTTCGTCTTGACGACACCAACCCTCAGAAGGAGGACATTGAATACGTCAACGCCATCAAACGTGATATTGAGTGGCTCGGATTCAAGTGGGGCAACATATACTATGCTTCCGACTATTTCCAGAAGCTTTGGGACCTTGCCGTAGAACTCATCAAGCGTGGTAAGGCATACGTTGACGAGCAGACTGCAGAGGAGATTGCCAAGCAGAAGGGAACACCTACACAGCCAGGTATAGAGTCTCCTTACCGCAACCGCCCTGTTGAGGAGAGTCTTCGTCTCTTTGAGGAGATGAACTCAGGTAACATGGAACCAGGCAAGATGGTTCTCCGTGCAAAGATTGACATGGCAAGCGACAACATGCACTTCCGTGACCCTATCATGTACCGTGTGCTCAATATGCCTCACTGGCGTACAGGCAACAAGTGGAACGCATACCCTATGTATGACTACACTCACGGTCAGTGTGACTACTGGGAGGGCGTTACTCACTCATGGTGTACACTTGAGTTCGTGAGCCACCGTCCACTCTACGACTTGTTCGTTGACTGGGCAAAGGAGGTTGCAGGTGACGACAAACCACTTGACGACAATCGTCCTCGTCAGACAGAGTTCAACAAACTCAACCTTACACACATCCTGCTCTCAAAGCGTAACCTTCTCATCCTTGTGAAGGAAGGCGTCGTAAATGGATGGGATGACCCACGTATGCCTACAATCAGCGGTTTCCGTCGTCGTGGTTATAGTCCAGAGTCAATCATCAACTTCATCGACAAGATTGGTTATACCAAGTTTGATGCACTCAACCAGATGTCACTCTTTGAGAGTGCCGTGCGAGACGACCTCAACAAGCGTGCACAGCGTGTAAGTGCCGTACTTGACCCAATAAAACTCGTGCTCACCAACATCCCAGAGGATGCTGTCGAGGAATACGAGGCTGTCAACAACCCAGAGAACCCAGAGGACGGTACTCATACCATCGAGTTCAGCCGTGAACTTTGGATTGAACGTGACGACTTCATGGAGGATGCTCCTAAGAAGTTCTTCCGTCTCGGTCCTGGCAAGGAGGTACGTCTCAAGAATTCATACATCGTACGTTGTCCTGAAGAGAACTGCTGCAAGAAGGATGCCGACGGCAACATCATCGAGGTGTATGCAGAGGTAATACCAGAGACAAAGACTGGTGAGGCAAATGCAGACATGAAGATAAAGGGTAAGACTATTCACTGGGTAAGTTGCAAGCACTGCCTTGAGGCAGAGGTACGCAACTACGACCGTCTATGGATGGTGGAGAACCCACGTGACGAGGTTGCCAACTACAGCAAGGAACAGGGTAAGGAGCGTATCGACATTGATGATATGCGCAAATTCATCAATCCTGCAAGCCTCGAAATCAAGAAGGCTTACGTGGAGAAATGGCTCAAGAATGCAAAGCCACTCGACTATCTGCAGTTCCAGCGTATCGGCTACTACAATGTAGATACAGACTCTACACCAGAGCACCTTGTCTTCAACCGTACAGTAGGACTCAAGGACACTTGGGCAAAGATAAACAAGTAAGGGGAATTAATAGGAGTTAACTTCGCAGAGTTAAAGGGGAGTTACCGCTTCGCTCAAGACGATACCCTAATCGATAATCTATCATTTCAAGTTTATGCCTTCGGAACAAGCGTTCGGGACGCATAAATCACAGATTTGAGATTTGGCATTCAGACATTCATCCGTTAACCTCCTTTAATTCCGAGCAATAAAACTTTAGTCGTTCTATAATCTCTATCGTTTCAAGGGAATATAGGACGACTAACATCATAACCGCATCGATAATGAAAGATGATTATTTCGAGTCAGATGATTTCCGAGAGATACTGAACAACTACGAAGAGTCGAGGAGAAATGGCTACCCAAGCTACCTTGACGAGGACGACTATGCAGATCTCTCAGACTTCTACATGAACAACAACAAGCCAATGGATGCCATGACGTGTGCAGAGGAAGGTCTGAGCAACCATCCCGACAGCGTACTGTTGCAATCCGTCAAAAGCGGCTTGCTCATCTTTTATCATCGTTACCAAGAAGCAAGAGACTTACTCAACACAATTCCACAGGAGCGTTCCAACCTTGACGTTTTCTACCAACGTGCCCAACTCATCTATGCACTTGATGGAGACGCTGACACGGCAGAGGAGCTGTTCAGAGAATGGATTGAGCTGCAAAAGAAGGAAGAGAAAAAAAACAATGAGAATGATGACGAGTACATCCGTGAGTCATTCATCCACGTCATCACTTCATTTGTTGAACTGACAGAGAACCGTCAGTATGACGAGGAACTTGTCAAGCGATGGGTAGAGGAATATCTTGTTACATTCCCTAATATCGGCCGTTCAAGTTCCGACACTGTCCTTTCGGAGATAGTACGTGAGGAACATCTCTATGACATGGTGGAGAAGGTGTATCTCAAGATACTTGAGAACGACCCTTACAACAACATGGGTTACACCATCCTTGCCACAGCACAGAATGCACTCGGCAAGATAGAAGAGTCAATAGAGTCATGCAACTTCGCACTTGCAATCGATTCACGCGACTGGGAAGCAAAGGCTGTACTTGCCCACAACCACTTTGTACGAGGCAATCACGAGGAAGCGTTACGGCTTATAGAGGAAGTTTCAAACGAGCTTGGCGACAACTCACAAAGCCTCCTTTACAGCAAATGTCTCATCCTCAGCGACAGGATAGAGGAAGGATACCAGCAACTGAAAAATGCCGTGGAATATGCCCAGCAGTTCAGGAACACGATACCTGACTTCTACACTGAGCTCTTCTGCGAGATTGCGGACATCTACCTGATGTGCGAGCATGATGACGAGGCACTCGCTGCCATCGACAATGTACTTGAAATCATTCCAGACGATCCGCACTACCTTATAGAGAAAGGTATCATCCTTGCGCACAATGACAGAGACCCCGAACTTGCAGACGTATATATACGTGAGAGCATAGAGATTGCAGAAGACAAGATTGACGCTGCATTAGGCGCAGCCGTCCGCTTGCTCTTCACCAACTCACTTGACAAGGCACTCATATACCTTGACGAGGCAGAGTCATACGATGCAAAGTATCAGGACGACAAATACCGCAAGAGCGTCATTCCGGCATACCGTTCACTCATATACTACAAGAAGAAACTGCTCGAAGAGTTTCTCACTTCCCTCCATGAAGCATGTGAGGTATGCCCGGACATGGTAGGCAACCTTTTTGCGGATCAGATACCGTCGAACATACCACCAGAGCGTTTCTACGATTACCTTCTGTCAAAGGTCAACGATATACTCAACAGCAAGGAAAAAGATAAAGAATAGTCGTTCTTCTACGAATACTTAACAAAAACAGGCACCATACTTAGAATATTAACGACAAAGCGCGATTACCACATAACGGCAATCACGCTTTGTCATTTCTATACATTTATTTCCCTTGCAAAGCTCCGATATCCACGCTGCCAGCTTTACGTTCAGTTCCAAACATATCATTTGGCAGGGCAGTTATGTATGCGTTAGAAGCTTTGCCGCGTGCGTTGGAGAGACTATCGAGATGATAGTCAAACATGAAGGCATGAGTGTCTATGTTCTTGAAATGCTTCTTGCGGTTGATATCGCCGTTGATGTCATCAATGATGCAATCAACAAAGTATTCGCCTGCACCTATAGTATCCGTCGTAACAAGGCAGTTGTAGAAGATTAGGTCAAACAAGGCTTCATCTTTTGCCACCTCATTATTTCCCTTGAAACGACTGGCAAACACCTCATCCTTGGCAAAACCCGTGACGATGGAATTATCCATGTGGAAAGTCAATGCGCACGGGTCGAGTTCCTTAACATTGGCAATACGAAGCGCATTACCTTCACTGTATGTACCCAACGCATAGAACTGCGCTATGGTACAATGTACGAAGTCATATTCACCACCTGTCACATTCACACAATCATAACGTGCATTACTGATGATGCTGTTACGAGCGTCAATCTTGCAATTCTCAGCCCATAGTCCAAAACCACTCACATTCGTTATGATGCTGTTTTCTATTGTCAGTTTAACCTTGTCAGTACCCGTACTATCGCACTCTATGCCATAGTTACCTCCATGGATGTCGGCATAGCGAATAACATTATTTGTGCTTGAACCATAGAGACGTATGCCACCCCATTGTGCATCTATGCGGTCGTAAGGCAGGTACGTGAACATCCTGTCTGTGCGATCACCTCTGAGTGTAGCCATTCTTCCCTTCTCTCCGTTGATGTTAAGCCGTCCATGCACAAGTATGCTGGCATTGGAATGGAACATGAGCGTTGCACCAGCCTCAATGTTAACTGTGGCATCAGAATCAACCACAAGACTATCATATATAAGGTAAGGCATTCCACTCTGGAACACCATTGTCTCACCCCGCTTACATCGTGGGGCACGAAGAATAATAGCATCCTGTCCTTGTGCCTCCAATATCAACTTCTGCACAACACCTGATTCAAGCGTGAACAAAACAGAATCACGTACAACAACAGGTTCAACACTGTTCGTCACGTCTGTCTTTACCTCCACAAGCATGAAGATGCTATCTTCCTTCAATACTTCTATATCGTTGACCACGGGTCCTTTACGTCCATCTACGTTTATACGGAACCCACTTGCACCACCACTGGCAAGTCGGGCGCTCGTAACCCTGAGCCCATCCTTATTATTGTTGAATATCATCACACGCTTAGTGCTTGACATAACGGTGCTTATCACCGTGTCAAATGACACAGTATCCTCACTAAATGAGAGGGGCAATGCCTCATTAGTGCTGAAACTCTCAGTATCCTCACAAGAGAACATC
>R24__coassemble_1759_pt1 | contig 10566 bp, 8 predicted proteins | sample R24__metabat2_low_PE_026 | metagenome-assembled genome bin R24
CTTGAACATCATGTGTTCGCAGAAATGCGCCATACCATGCTCTGTTTCCAGTTCGTCACGAGTACCAGCATCTATGGACACTCCACAATACGCCACATTGGTTGGTGATGATATGTGGATTATCCTTAGCCCGTTATCAAGTGTATATGTATTGCTTGTTTCTGTCATGTTGTTGAGTTTTTAAGTTTTTATGTTTTTGAGTTTGTAAGTTTTTATGTTCTTGCGGATAGCTTATTCCGCGAAAACAAAAAAACTCAAAAACATAAAAACTCACAAACTTAATATATTATCAATCCTGCAAGTCCGCAAAGAAGAATCATCAGTATCGGGTGAATCTTGAATTTGCGTGTTCCGAAGAACGAGAACAGGAAGATGAGTATGCTTACTATAAACACAAATGTTGATTCCTTTGGATTGCCAAAGTTCTCCTCAGACATAAGCATCACGGCTGCCGACACAAGTAATCCCACGATGGCAGGACGGAGTGTCCCGAATACAGATTGTACACCTCGTGACTTGCTATGTTTCAAGAGTGCCTTGCTGATAAGTATCATCAGGATGAATGGTAGCCAGATGATGCTGAGTGATGCTATGACTGCTCCGAGCACAGCCATCCATTCAGGATAACCCTCGTTTATTACCGCAGTATAACCTGCGTATGTGGCACAGTTGATGCCAATAGGTCCCGGCGTTGACTGACTCACAGCCACGATGTCCGTAAACTCGCTTACCGTGAGCCAATGGTTCTTATACACCACCTCGTTCTGTATGAGTGAAAGCATAGCATATCCTCCACCAAAGTTGAAGATACCTATCTTTGAGAATACTATGAATAATTTTAGAAATACCATACCCACCCGTAACTTTTAACTTTTAATTTTTAACTTTTAATTTCCCATAGGCGTACCCACCAACTCCGGCAGCTACGATGCACCATATAGGTGAGACACCGAAGGCACAGATGAGGAGGGCACATACGATAGGAATCCATACGTTGTACCATGTTATCTTTGCCGACTTTGCCATACTGAAGCAAGGGGCAAGGATGAGTGCCACGACACAAGGACGTACGCCCATGAAGAATTTCTCCACGTATTCGTTATCCTTGAACGACTGGAAGAACATGGCGATAAGCAGTATGGCGATGATGGAAGGACCTGCCACACCGAGTGCCGACACTATTCCTCCTGATACACCCTTGAACTTATAGCCGATATGCGAAGCCATGTCTATGGCAAACAGACCCGGCGTACTCTGAGCCACCACGAGGATGTCCATGAACTCTTCCTTGGTGAGCCATTGTTTCTTGTCAACTATCTCTTTCTCCATAACGGGAACCATAGCATAGCCACCACCAAGGGTGAAGCCCCCAATCTTGGAGAATGTTACGAACAAATCTGTATATATACCCATATCTATTGAGTTATGAGTTGTTTGAGTTCTAAGTTTTGAGTTATGAGTTCTTAAAGAAGTTAAGACAAAAGTCTTTCGCAGAAATCTTGCGGACTAACAATTCCTAATCAAATCTTAATTCTTAACTCTTAATTCTTAATTTTTCATTCTCCTGAACACGTCTGGTATCACGAGTACAGGACTTGTACATAGGAGAATCCACAACCATTCCTGCAAGGTGAGAGCTCTTTCCACCTCAAACATCTTACCGCCAAAGGTGGTGATGAGAATCTGTCCAATGAGGATTACCAAGGCAATCAAGACAAATGTCATGCTCGTGTTTGCCTTGAATGTTTCCCTGTCCTTGAAGAAGAGACATACAGACTTTATCACACTACCGTCCGTATTGTAATACCTCACGTTGAAGATATTCCAGAACTGGATAACAACGAACACGGTGAAGAAATACTCGTGTGGAAGGTATAGCCATACGACAGAGAGGATGACGAAGAACAGAAGACCGAAGCCAAGAATCATCTTTGCCATGCTACGGTCAATTATGTTGCTCTCTGGATTACGTGGGGACTCATTGAGGACTCTCTTGTCGGCAGGCAACGAAGACAGAGCCATAGCCGCAAAGGTGTCCATGATAAGGTTTACCCACAACATCTGTGTCACACCAAGTGGTGACTCAATACCCACGAAGGCACCAAACATGACTATCACGCATGCACACATGTTGATGGTCAACTGGAAGATGATGAACCTACGTATGTTCTGATAGAGTGAGCGACCCCAGAGTATTGCCTTGTTGATACTTGAGAATGAGTTGTCGATGATGGTTATGTCAGATGCCTCCTTGGCACGTGCCGTACCGTCACCCATGGAGAGACCTACCTGTGCCTTGCTGAGTGCAGGCGCATCATTCGTTCCGTCACCTGTCACGGCAACCACCTCGCCATTCTGCTGAAGGAGAGTAACAAGTCGTGCCTTGTCGTCTGGTCGTGCACGTGATATGACCTTGAGACTTCCCTCACCCTTTACGGCAAGGAGTCGTCTTGCTTCCTCGTCGCTCATGGCAGCAAATTCGCTGCCTGTTATTGTCGTACCTGTCTCGCCCTCGGAGATAAGTCCTATCTGCCTGCCTATCTCGTTGGCTGTACCAGGAGTATCTCCCGTCACGATTATCACTCTCACCTTGGCGTTGTCACGACAGACGTGTATGGCTTCAGCCACATCCTCACGTATAGGGTCAGCAATACCGACGATGCCGACAAATGTATCATCTATGGCAAAGCCAAGTGTACGCATAGCCTTCGACTGGTACTCATGCAATCTGTCAAATATCTGTTCCCTTGTCCAGCCACCTGCTATCTTCTCACAATGTTCGAGAAGAATCTCAGATGCACCCTTGTAGTATGTATGACCGTCAGCAGTAACCGTCTTCATGTACTTGGTCATGGTGCTGAACGGCTGCTGTTCTGTTATGTGTGTCTCGTTACGTAACTGACGATAGTCATACCCTTCCTGCATAAGCCACATGATAAGGGCACATTCCGTAGGATTACCAATACGACGTGTCTCGCCACCCTCTTCCGTCAGTTCGGCTGTGGAGTTGACCGCTATGCTTCGGGCTATTGCACTCATATCTGCCTCTCCAAAGAATAGATGTTCCATGACGGTCATCTGGTTCTTGGTGAGCGTACCCGTCTTGTCCGTACAGATGACTGTTGCAGCACCCATCGTCTCGCAGGCATGGAGCTTGCGGACAAGATTGTTTTCCTTCAGCATCTTACGCATACTCATGGCAAGGCTTACCGTGATACTCATTGGCAATCCCTCAGGTACTGCCACTACGATAAGCGTTACGGCTATCATCAGGGAGTGAAGCACATACTCCACCACCTCGATAGGCTCGTCGTTGTTCAAGTTGTTGCCATCGCTGAATAAGAAAATCAGCTTTCCGATGATGATGAGTGCACCAACAACCAAGCTTGCAGAGGAAAGCATCTTGCCAAGTCTGTCAAGCTGTTGGTTGAGCGGAGTCTTTACGTCGCTACCTTCCTGTACCTTTGCCACACCCTTGCCTTCCTCTGTCTGCATACCTATGGCTGTAACCTTCATCACGGCATTACCCTCGATGACCGTTGCACCACGAAGAAGGAAATTAGCAGGATATGCTGCCTCCATAGCCTCATTACGCTCCACACTCTTGTTGGCATAAGGTTCTCCCGTGAATATTGACTCATCCACCTTGAGCGATATGGCATCAACCACCACTCCGTCGGCAGGAATCTCGTCGCCACTCTCAAGCCTCACGATGTCGCCTGAGACCACGTCCGACTTAGGTATCTCTTTCATCACAGGTTTGCCGTCAACAAGACGTATCACCTTGACGGGACGTGAGTCCTTGACCTTGTTCAGTATGTCGAACTCCTGACCTGCCTTGACCTCAAAGATGAAGCCAACACCCGTGGCGAGCATCATGGCTATGAACACACCAGCTGGTTCGAGCATCACTTCCCAGCTCTTGCCAGCATAGTGAATCTCATACAGCGACACGCCTACGGAGAACACGAACACCACACCGAGCACGATGATGAGCGGGTCCTTGAATTTCTCCAAGAATCCTTTCCACAGTGGTTCCTTCTCTGGTGGAGGTATGATATTTAGTCCTTTGCCCTTTATCACCTCATCCGAATCAGACGAGAGGCAATCTGCAAAGTACCCTGAATTTATTTCCATGTAACGTAACTTACGATTGAATGAATTTGCTACAAAGTTACTCCAAATAAACCTCCTGACAAAATAAAACAACACAGAATAGATAGCCTCAACTCCTAAAATACCATTTTATCCGCTTTCAAGCATCTTTTGCAACATCCGACTTTCCAACCAGTATTGTCCATATAGGAATAAATCGATAAAATTCCATAATGTCGTATCGAATAACAAATTTGCTTATTGCCACCCGTCAATTGTCCTAAAGTTCATAGTCAGTACTTAGTCTCTAATTCGTCAGTACTTAGTCAGTACTTTGACAGTACTTAAACCTATGTGATTCCCATACAATATTTCAAGAATAGTATCCAAAAGTACATCATCAAATACGTATCAACGACATCATTCATACGTATGACACAAAAATCCTCCACGCTCCGTCAAATTTTTATTGACGGAGCGTCAGCTATTTTTGACACTCAGAATCATTCGCACCGTTAAACAGGTATTTAACGGGCGTTAAATACCTGTTTAACATATGTAAATACATAACAAGTCCCAGAATGAAACACGTTTCGCTTCATACTGGGACTTGAAACAATACAATTTTCTTTTATTAAAACAGGGCTGAGTGTGTGCCCGTACCAGTTAACAACAAAGTCAACTCTGTGTCGTTCTGTTCCCACCACAACAACCAATCACCCTTGATGTGACACTCCCATAAACCCTCATAGTTGCCAGAAAGTTTATGAGGACGATAAATCGCTGGCAAGGTGCCAGTTTGGGCAAGTAATGTAATAACATCCATGATAAGTTTCATGTTGTAGCCACGTTTTACACAACGCTTCATGTCCTTATTGAAGCGTTTTGATGGGGTGATAGTGTACTTCATACGCTAATGCCCAAATCATTGTACATGTCATCAACTGAATGATATGTTTTCAGTCTTCCATGCTTCATGTCATCATGTGCTTCCTCAATGGCTTTTACAACTTCGTCATTAAGGTATTCACCTGTTTCCGGGTCATAGATACGAGTTTTTGTTTTTTCCTTTCTCTGTACCTTTACGGATGACACGCCAATAAGCATCTTGCATGCCTGCACTACCTTTGGCACCATTTTATCGTCTGGTACTTCTAATTCTATAATTGTCATATCTACGCATTTAAGATTTGTTTGACGAGGCAAAGATAAACATTTTTTGATTATCCGACATCAAAATATGACAACAAACTTACTTAACTCAAGTTTTGGATTTACTTCTCTTGTAGTTAGGAGGAGTAAAGAGAAGTAAAAAGGAGATTAGTGTCTTTGGAAAACAGCTACGCAAAATCTTGTAGAAGTAAATCCGAAACCTTAGCAATATATTTTACTCTGCTCACTAAATAATCTTTAACACATAGGTCAAGGAGACATCATAGAAAAATATCTCAAGATAAAGAACAATCTGTTTCCTCTGCTCTCTGTGTTGAATATCTTCTCCGTAATACTCAAATCTGTGTAGCGAGCATGTTTGTCTTTTGCCCTGTACGTTATGCAGATACCAAGAACAAATGAAGCTGTACCCAATGCCACAAGATTAAACGACAATTATACACATTTAAGAGTATTGATAAACAATGGAAAGGTCCTTAACTTTGCGCCATTATTTTTAGGAGTAACAAACCAATAAAAAACGACAATCCATTGCACAAGTATTAAAACTGATATATGAAACGTAGATTATTCATTTTGATGATGCTGACATCAATACGTGTGTCAGCACAGGAAAACATCGACACAACAAAACTTGTTATTCACGAACTGAAGGACGTAACCGTTGTTGCCCCTAATGAGATACGCAAGATGCGTGAGGCTGCCATGCCTGTTTCCATTCTCGGTGCACGTCAGCTCGAAGGAACAACCACGAGTATCAACGATGCTCTTGCCCGTACTACAGGTGTCACCATTCGTAGCACGGGAGGAGTGGGTAGTGCTTCGCGCATATCCGTGCGTGGACTTGAAGGCAAACGCATGGGCATCTATATTGACGAGGCTGCCATAGGTCAGCTGAGCGACTACATGACGCTCAACGATGTGCCTACCGACATGATTGAGCGCATAGAGATTTACAAGGGCATCGTGCCATATCGCTTTGGAGGCTCTGCTCTCGGTGGTGCGGTAAACGTGGTAACCAAGGAATATCCTCCTGTATATCTTGATGCAAGCTATGAGATTGCATCATTCAATACCCATAAGCTGAATTTTGCCTTCAAGAGGACAAACGCCAGTACAGGCTTGCAGTTTGGACTCGGAGGCTGTCTCACATACTCCGATAATGACTATGACATGCACCTGCAGAATCTTAACGACAGAGTGGTGAGGCGTAATCACGATCAGTTTCGCAAGGTGATGGCTGGCGGCTCGCTGAAGGCTACCAAGTGGTACTTTGATGAGGCAAAGCTTGAACTCGTCTTCACAAATACAAAGGCTGATATACAGGGTATAGACAGCGACATACGTGAGGCATACAACCACGGCATGGCTGGCATAGCAGCCTTGAAGCTCAAACGTGACAACTTCCTCGCAGATGGACTGGACTTCGACTTTGACGCTTGCTACAGCTATGGAAAGAACGGACTTGTCGATAAGGCTATGTATCGTTATGACTGGGACGGCAACCGCTATCCTGCCGTATCTACATACGGAGGAGAACAGGGCAACTATGCTTCCGACTCTGACAACCGTACCCACGACTTTGTTGGCAAACTCAACATGAACTACCTGATGAATGAACATAATGCATTCAACATAAACATATACGCCACTCACACACGACAGAATCCAAAGAACGAGCTTATGGACAAGAGTTTCGGCTATAAGACCAACTTCCCGAGCCACATGAGCAGTTTCACGGTTGGTTTATCACATGACCTAACGCTGTTTGACGGCAAGCTCATGTGTGCCACAACCATCAAGAATTTCAACTACAGTTCTGACACCAGAGTACTTGAACATACATACATCAACAATCCCGTAGATATAAGTCTCAGTCGTAACTACTGGGGTGCAAGTGAGGCTATGCGTTACAAGTTCAACAAGTACCTGCTTGCCAAGGCATCATTCAGCACAGAGGTACGCATACCTACAGCCGAAGAACTTACGGGTAATGGCTATTCCATTCTTCCTGCCACCAACCTTGAGCCTGAGCGTTGCAAGGGGATTAATGCAGGACTTCTCTATCATCGTGGCAACCAGTACGGCTTTATCGAGATTGAAGCCAACTGTTTCATCAACCAGCTTGACAACATGATACGCTATCAGGCAGACATGATTCCTTCGATGGCTCGCTATGCCAACTTCGGCAAGGTGCTGACAAAGGGTGTGGAAGGCGAGGTGAAGGGTGATGTGACGTCATTCCTCTATCTATATGTCAACGCTACGTATCAGGACCTCAGGGACAAGCGCAAGCATGAAGTGGGTTCGACAGCTGCCAACGCCACATACAACAAGCGTATGCCAAACATTCCTTACTTCCTTGCCAACTTTGGTGTGGAACTTCATCAGGAGAATCTTTTCGGTGGAAAAATGCAGAACAGTCGTCTGCTTGTTGATGCATCATACATCCACGAGTATTTCTACGATTTCGAGATGAGCAGCTATCAGGATCGCAAGATTCCTACGTCGCTCACCTTTGACGCCGGAGTGGAACACAGTTTCCACAACAACCGATGGACATTATCCTTCAAGGTAAAGAACCTCACAGACAGGATTGTGTATTCAGACCTCAACCGTCCGCTCCCAGGTCGTAACATCGCCTTCAAGGTGAAATACATAATGAAATGAAACAAATTCGTGTTTAACTCGAATTCTTGTGAAATTTAACATCAAAACAGATTACAACAACAAACAAATATAAATATACATGAACTTCAAAAACATTTTCTTATTAGCAGCATTGGCAACTACATTCGTTGCATGCGACAAGGATGATGACAACAACGTGACACCATCATCAGGTAAAATCCTGTTCTCAACAACAGTCACAAACCCTTCAGGTGATAGCGGAAGTGGCTATCTCAAGGCTGTAAGTACGCTGGATGGCGGAATACACTACGACAATCTCAACGCCATTCCTCTCGGCTTCGGCTCTTATCCATGTGTCTGCAAGAGTGGTAACATCTACGTGTTCCCTGACTATATGGGTGGCACGGAACTCAAACTACGTCGCTTCGTACTCAACGACAACAACGAACTTGAACTCAAAGGTTCAATGATGCTCCCAGCCAACTCAGGCGCAGCCATTGTAGTCGAGGCTACAGACGAGAAGGCATACGTATGCTGCCAGAGCCTTGACCTCATCATCACATTCAATCCTAAGACCATGACTGAACTTGCACGTATAAACGTTTCTGATCTCCGCAACGAGGGCGTGTCTGCATATCCGGGTGCAATGTACATCCGCGACGGCATACTATACGTTGCCCTTGAACAGTACAACTCCCAGTGGATGCCGACAGAGAATGCTCTCGAGATGGCTCTCTTCAATGTGTCAGACGACAAGTTGATCAAGAAGATACGAAACACAACGCTTGGTCTTTGCGGTCCTACACGTCCTATTGACAATCAGTCAATCTTTGAGGATGAGCATGGTGACATCTACGTCAACTGTACTGGCTCATTCGGCTACATCCCAGGACTCAACTCTGGTATGGCGCGAATCAAGAAGGGCGAGACGGAGTTTGACGAGTCTTACTGCATCAATTTTGCGGAGACACAGGTGGCAGGACTTGACTGCAAATACGTCAACCTCCTCATGATGTGTCGCTACGTTGGTAACGGAAAGATGTATGCTTATGGCTATGCATCGGGGCTTGACCCAGATAACACGAACACATACACAGCACGTACGGGTGTGCCTGTATTGGTTGACATCTACAACAAGACAGCTAAGGTCATCGAAGGACTTCCACACACCAACGGTCACGGAGTGGCAATGGGTCGTCATGGCAACAAGATGGTATTCGGTTCTGCCAACGATGAGTATAACGGTTTCTCCACTGTTGATATTAACACAGGCAAGGTGGAGACAAAGGTCGCTACTGTAGATGGCTTCCCATCCTTCTTCCATAGCTTTGAATAATACCTTCTTAATTCTGTATCATTCGTGGTCGTAAAATATCTGACGTAGCATCAATTCTTATTTGACGCTACGTCAGATTTTGTACTCATGGTTATTTGTGGCTAAAAAACATACCATTGTGACTATTTATGCATATAATAGCGAATGCCTTTCGGCTCGAAAAGAAATGCCCTTGTGTGCCTCCTCTATGCCTCCTCATTTCTCCTCAAATTCATGGCAACATAGGGTCGAATGAGGGCGCTAAAGAGAAACATAGGGGGAACGACATACATAAACAAGGTCGTTATATAATATCGTAAAGTAATACGTATTGTCCCAAAGTTCATAGTCCGTAATTCGTCCGTAATTCGTCCGTACTTTACATACGGATGTGCTAAATGAATAAATTCACCAAAAGGTTTGCTAAGGAATGAGCAATAATCGAATAGCGAATGTCGTTGGTCTTCTTGTAAAGAACAAACAGCAAGATAGCAACGAACAAAGTATCAATACGCCAATTTGCAACTGATAATCCAAGAGAACCGAATACGTTAGATTCTTGTATATGTCCAAGCCAGAATAATACGGAAGAAATCAGACATATAGCCTTTGTGCCTATTCCATGTCTTGACATGTACTTTGTCATCCATAAACGGAAATATAGTTCTTCCAATATCGGAGCAAACATGACACCCTTTAAGAAGCCGAGCAAGGTATCATCATTCTCATGTGAACCATTGAAAAGCGTATTTGTATAGTTCATTCCAAACACAACAACCCCAAGCAGCAAGGCGATTAAAACGTTCTTCACGTTTGTATTTTCAAATTCCAATGAAACCCTTGTACGACGGAATAGCCAGTACAGGAAAAAGACCAAAATAATCTGGTGTACAAACATGGCTTCCGCATAATAATTATAATTGGAGACAATAAGATAAATAGAAACTGGTATTATTGTTGCACCGAATAGGATGTGTATTCCCAACAACTTAAGTATTCCTTTTATTTTCATAAAGATTGTTTATTTGTTCTTCAGAAGTTTATATATTCAATAATCATGGCAGTTTTAGTCTGACGCACAAAGATAATGAAATTATGATTATCCTACATAAAAATATGACAAGAATATTGCTTTCATGTGTGAAGGATAGAGGCTAAATAGGATATTTCATGCCAAAGACATACTCACTCAATCATGTGGGACACAAATTGTGAGAGCATTATTAACTCGTTAAAAATATAATGCGTACCTTTGCCGAAAATATTATCTATAAGTAGGTGTGCAGAATTATTTTACACAATCCTTGCACCGCCTACTGCGCATCTTCAACGCCTAAAAACAATCGAGTAGG
>R24__coassemble_1775_pt1 | contig 10502 bp, 8 predicted proteins | sample R24__metabat2_low_PE_026 | metagenome-assembled genome bin R24
GAGAAAGAATCGTCATAAGAGCAAGTAGTTCTTTGTTCTAAAGACGAGCGAAAAAGACAAACTGTTAGAGTAGGATACCCTTAATGGACGTTCTTGCTTTAAGGTTTGTCTTTTTTAAGTTACGACGATTCCGTTAGCCACCCCACACGGGGGCAAGCGGAAAGAAAGAAAAAAGCAAAATGACAAGCGAACTTATTATCGACGTTCAGCCCAAAGAAGTAACCATTGCACTCCTCGAAGACCAGAGATTGGTAGAATTCCAAAAGGAAGGACAGGATTCAAAATACTCAGTGGGCAACATCTACGCAGGAAAGGTAAAGAAAATCATGCCTGCGCTTAATGCATGTTTCGTTGATGTCGGTCATGAGCGTGAGGCATTTCTGCATTACCAAGATTTAGGAACACAGTTTCTCTCCCTTGAGAAATATGTGAGACAAGTTGCAAGCGACAAGAAAAAACTTGCTCCAATGTTCAAGGTCGGCAAACAGCAAGACCTCGAAAAAGGAGGAAGCATACAGAATGTTCTTGAAGTTGGACAGGAAGTGATGGTACAAATCACTAAGGAACCGATTAACACCAAAGGGCCACGACTTACGGGAGAAATATCCTTTGCTGGACGATTCCTTGTTCTTATACCTTTCACAGACAAGGTATCCGTATCATCCAAGATTAAGTCCAAGGAAGAAAGAACAAGACTGAAACAGCTTATCCAAAGCATCAAGCCACGCCAGTTCGGCGTGATAGTGCGCACGGTGGCTGAAGGCAAGAAAGCAGCAGAACTGAACAACGAGTTATCTGTACTCATACAGAACTGGAACGATGCTATCGAAAAGATTCAGCAGAGCACAAACCTACCAGTTCTTGTACACGAAGAGACAGGCAGAACAGTATCTATGCTCCGTGACCTTTTCAACCCCTCTTACGAAAGTATCCACGTGAACAACGCAGAGGTGTACAAGGAAGTAAAGAAATATGTGTCGCTCATTGCTCCAGAAAGAGAGAGCATAGTAAAGCTCTACAAGGGAGACGTTCCAATTTTCGACAATTTCTCTGTTACCAAACAGATAAAGTCAGGATTAGGCAAAGCCGTAAGTTATAAACGAGGAGCATACCTCGTAATCGAGCACACCGAAGCACTACATGTGGTAGATGTGAACAGTGGAAACCGCTCACGAGGTGTTGACGGGCAAGAAGCAAACGCTTTCGAAGTAAACATGGGCGCAGCCGAAGAGTTGGCACGCCAGCTTCGACTCCGAGACATGGGAGGAATCATTGTCGTTGACTTTATCGACATGGACTCAGCAGAGCACAGACAGAAGCTCTACGAGCACATGACCGAGCTGATGAAGAATGACCGTGCAAGGCACAACATTCTTCCACTTAGCAAATTCGGTCTGATGCAAATAACTCGCCAGAGAGTGCGACCAGCAATGGATGTACACGTCGAAGAGACTTGCCCTACTTGCTTCGGCAAAGGCACAATTAAGTCATCCATACTTTTCACCGACACGCTGGAGAACAAGATAGACTATGTCGTGAACAATCTTGGAATGAAGAAATTTAAGCTCTACGTTCACCCATACGTTTCAGCTTACATCAACAAGGGACTATTCAGCCTCAAGTTTAGATGGAAAATGAAATATGGTTTCGGTTTGAATGTTATTGCTGACCAGTCTTTGGGATTCCTTCAGTACATCTTCAAGGATAACAAGGGCAACGAAATTAATATGACAGAAGAAATCGAAACTGTTGGGTAACACACATCAACAGAGTTTCACACAAAGCTAAAAAAGAAGCGGTAGCACATTTGCTACCGCTTCTTTTTTAGCTTTATATCATTATGAATTCAGTTTACGGCTTACGTATAAGAAGTATGTCTCCTCGTTGAGGGACGAAGTTTTTCTTTTTGAAATTGGTCTTGTAAAGATACTTCTGGCGAATACCGTACTTCTGAGAGATGGTGTACATCGTTTCTCCAAACTGGACCTTGTGCCAGTAGCCACGATATTGCTTTTCTGCCTTTGAACGCTTCTTCTGGAGAAAGACGTTCATTCCGACTGTCAATACGGTGTTGACCTTGGCTTCATTATATTTCAAGAGCTTGCGCAGGTCAATACCTTTCTCACGTGCAATAGAATACCATGTATCTCCCTTACGGGCAATCACGCACTTGAGGTCGTTTACAGAATATACTGGATGCGTATCACGGTTACGGGTGTAACGAGTGGATTTGCCTTGCTGATACTTGCCACGTGACTCGCTTGTTCCCGATTCATCATACTCAAAGGAAAAGCCATCGCCATCATACACGTTAGGTTCCTGAGCAATGTCGGCTGTAGCGTAATCGTACTGGTGAAGGTCGTAGTCCTCAATTATCTTTATAAGTCGGTCTGCATAAGTTGAAAGTGTTGCATAACCACATGCCTTAAGTCCCTTTGCCCATCCCTTGTAGTCGTCAGGTGCGAGGGAATACAGGCGTGCGTAACGGTCACGCTTAAGGAACTTGGAGTGGTCTTCGTAGCTTTCGCTCACATAGGTGTACTTGCGAAAGCACTCGCCCTTCCTGTCATCATCGTGCGACACCGAAGGTCCTCTCCAATCCGAACCGCACTTGATTCCGAAGTGGTTGTTGGAGCGCTTTGCAAGGTCACTCTGTCCTGCACCGCTCTCCAGCAGTGCCTGTGCAAGAGTGATACTCGCAGGGATACCGTAACGGTTCATTTGGTCAATTGCCGTCTGCTTGTACTGGTCAACGTAACGTTCATACACAGCATTACGCTGAGCATTAGCCAGCGAGAAGACCATAAACATCAAACTAACAAAGATACTTCTTGCAATATTCATATTGTAATTATTGATATACTCCAAGCACGTTTGGATGATACTTTTCAACTATTTTGCGCAAAGATAGTAAATAATTGTTAAAAAACTATATAAACATACAAATATATGCACTATCTTTGAACAATAAAACAATATATTCTGAAGAATATGGAAGAATTTAACATCAGCATCTCTGTTATTAAGAAGAATCAAGACGAACTGACAGAAGAGGAGTGTACCCTCGTGGAGAATGCGAAGGAAGCAACATTCCGTAGCTATGCCCCTTACTCCCGTTTCTGTGTAGGTGCAGCTGTATTGCTTGAGGACGGCACAATAGTGACTGGCAGCAATCAGGAGAATTCCGCCTACCCTTCGGGCATATGTGCAGAGCGCACTACCATGTTCTATGCAAACTCACAATATCCTGAAAAGAAGGTCAAGTGCATCTGTATTGCTGCAAGAGGAACTGACGGCTACTTCACAAGTCGCCCAATATCTCCTTGTGGCGCATGCCGACAAGTGTTGAGCGAATCGGAAGACAGGTCTAAGTCACCTATCAAGGTAATGCTCTATGGCACGGACGGAATTTACATCATCAATTCTGTAAAAGACCTCCTGCCAGTATCGTTCGATGCAAGCTTTCTTTAATCTTGCTTAGCAAGCAAGATTATAATTGATAATTGACAATTGATAATTACAGATTCGCGCCAGTCATGTAACTGTATTCTATGCGTCAGCCAATAATTATCAATTATCAATTGTCAATTATCAATTTACTACCACATCATCCCTCGTACATCTGCTGGCGCAATTCCTTGATTGCATCTGAGTGAACGTACTCATCATATTCCATGAGCTTGTCAATTGAGCCCTTTGGAGTAAGCTCGATGATACGGTTTGCCACTGTCTGTATGAACTCGTGGTCATGACTCGCAAAGAGGATGTTACCCTTGAACTGCTTCAGGTTGTTGTTGAATGCCTGAATACTTTCGAGGTCGAGGTGGTTGGTAGGAGTATCGAGGATGAGACAGTTGGCATTCTTCAACTGCATACGTGCAATCATACAACGCATCTTCTCACCTCCTGAGAGGACATTAACCTTCTTGAGAACCTCCTCACCTGAGAAGAGCATACGACCGAGGTAGCCCTTGAAGAACACGTCGTTTCCTTCACCATACTGACTGAGCCACTCTACGAGGTTCTTGTCTGACTGGAAGAACTCTGTGTTGTCAAGTGGAAGATAGGCTGTAGTGATTGTGACACCCCACTTGAATGTACCTGCCTGTGGCTGACGATTACCGTTGATAATCTCGAAGAGGGCTGTCATGGCACGTGGATTACGGCTGAGGAATACTACCTTCTGTCCCTTCTCTACAGTAAATGAAAGGTTGTCGAAGAGCACTGTTCCGTCGTCCTCAACAGCCTTGAGACCTTCCACCTCGAGTATCTGGTTACCAGCCTCACGTTCCATCTGGAAGATGATGCCTGGGTACTTACGTGTTGAAGGAGTAATCTCGTCAACGTTGAGCTTCTCGAGCATCTTCTTACGAGAGGTTGTCTGCTTTGACTTGGCTGCATTTGCAGCGAATCGGCGGATGAACTCCTCAAGTTCCTTCTTCTTCTCTTCAGCCTTTGCCTTCTGGTTCTGTGCCTGCTTGAGTGCAAGCTGTGAAGACTCATACCAGAATGAGTAGTTACCTGCAAAGAGGTTGACCTTGTTAAAGTCTATATCTACGGTGTGAGTAGAGACTGCATCGAGGAAGTGACGGTCGTGTGACACGACGAGCACTGTGTGTTCAAAGTTTGCGAGGAAGTCCTCGAGCCACTCAACAGTATCGAGGTCGAGGTCGTTGGTAGGCTCATCGAGGAGGAGGTTGTCCGGATTACCATAGAGAGCCTGTGCAAGCATGACACGCACCTTCTCCTTACCAGTAAGCTCGCTCATCATCTTATAGTGAAGGTCCTCCTTAATACCAAGGCCTGAAAGAAGCTGTGCAGCGTCGCTCTCAGCGTTCCATCCACCGAGCTCGGCAAACTTATCCTCAAGCTCAGCGGCACGAACACCATCCTCATCAGAGAACTCCTCCTTAGTGTAGAGGGCATCCTTCTCCTGCATTATCTCCCAGAGAACTGAGTGACCCATGAGAACGGTATTGAGAACCGTACAGTTGTCAAACTTGTAGTGGTCCTGTGAGAGAACACTGAGACGCTCGCCCGGACCGAGGGTGATAGTTCCCTTTGTAGGTTCGAGTTCGCCACTTATTGCCTTAAGAAGAGTTGACTTACCTGCACCATTTGCACCAATGACGCCATAGATATTGCCATTGGTAAACTTCATATTAACATCCTTGTAGAGGACACGCTTGCCGAACTGAATGGCAAGATCAGAAACTGTTATCATCTAAATACTATATCATTAATAATGTGCAACTGGCGAACAACATCGCCACATTGCACACACCTTCATTATAATTTGGGTGCAAAGATACGCAAATAAATTAAAATGAGAAAATTAAAGTGCAAGAATTATTTCCTTGCCACATAAAACAAGACAAACATGCTATGCATAAGTAACAAAAAAGGGGCGTTTCTTTGCAGAAACACCCCGGAATATCTAATTCAAATATTTGAGTCAGATTACTTGATCTCTGAGAAGTACTTGATAGTACGAACCATCTGAGAAGTGTAAGAGTTCTCGTTGTCATACCAAGAAACAACCTGAACCTGGTAAGTATCGTCGTCAATCTTAGATACCATTGTCTGAGTTGCGTCGAAGAGTGAACCGAACTTCATACCGATGATATCAGAAGAAACGATCTGATCCTCAGTGTAACCGAAAGACTCTGTAGCAGCAGCCTTCATAGCAGCGTTGATACCCTCTACTGTAACGTCCTTACCCTTAACAACTGCAACGAGGATAGTTGTAGAACCTGTTGGAGTTGGTACACGCTGAGCAGAACCGATGAGCTTACCGTTGAGCTCTGGGATTACGAGACCGATTGCCTTAGCAGCACCAGTTGAGTTAGGAACGATGTTGCAAGCACCAGCACGTGAACGACGGAGGTCGCCCTTACGCTGTGGACCGTCAAGGATCATCTGGTCACCAGTGTAAGCGTGGATTGTTGACATGATACCTGACTGGATAGCAGCATACTTGTGAAGAGCAGCAGCCATTGGTGCAAGACAGTTAGTAGTACAAGAAGCAGCTGAGATAACCTTGTCAGCAGCAGTAAGAGTCTTGTGGTTTACGTTGTAAACGATTGTTGGGAGGTCGTTACCAGCTGGAGCAGAGATAACTACCTTCTTAGCACCAGCAGCGAGGTGTGCGCTTGCCTTCTCCTTAGAAGTATAGAAACCTGTACACTCAAGAACAACGTCAACATCGTTAGCAGCCCATGGGCACTTTGTTGCGTCAGCCTCAGCAGAGATCTTAATCTCCTTACCATCAACGATGATAGAGTTGTCTGTAGCCTCTACAGTGTGCTTGCCTTCACCGAACTTACCAGCGAAACCACCCTGAGCAGTATCGTACTTGAGAAGGTGAGCGAGCATCTTTGGAGATGTAAGGTCGTTGATAGCAACTACCTCATAACCTTCAGCCTCAAACATCTGACGGAAAGCGAGACGACCGATACGGCCGAATCCGTTAATAGCAACTTTAGTCATTTGGAATAAAAATTTTTAAATTGTTAAAAATATGTTTATTATCTCAGAATTTACTTAATTTCCTAAATTAATACTTATACAATATAACAAAAAAGCTAACCGCAGTTACAATAGTGTGCAGTTGAACAACCTACAACCAAAAGCAGCATTACTGCAAGAATCATGTATGTAAAAACGCGATATTTCATGCTTTTTTCAATTTCTCCGACAAAGTTATGAATTATTTTTTTAACTTTGCATACGAAAAGCAAATAAATTTAATGTTAGGACACAATTTTTAATTTTTTAATTACATAAACCATGGGAAAGTTTATTGAAGATTTCAAGGCATTCGCTCTCAAGGGCAATGTGGTTGACATGGCAGTCGGTGTAATCATCGGCGGTGCATTTGGTAAAATTGTTACTTCACTCGTGAATGATGTTATCATGCCTCCTATCGGAGTTATGACGGGTGGTGTTGATTTCAAGGACCTCAAGTTTGTGCTCAAGGATGCTGTTCCTGCCACTCTCGATGCGGCAGGCAATGAGGTTACAGCTGCTACGGAGGCTGTGACTCTCAACTATGGTATGTTCATCCAGAATGTCATCGACTTCCTTATCGTCGCTCTTGCAATATTCTTCATGATCAAGGGAATCACCAAGCTCACAGCTATGGCAGCAAAGAAGAAGGCTGAAGAGAAGGCTGCTGAACCTGCTCCTGCTCCAGAACCATCAGCAGAGGAGAAGCTCCTTACTGAGATTCGTGACTTGCTCAAAGAAAAATAGTCCTCCCTGCCACTCCTATTGGGCATGGAGCAGCTACTCTGTCAATACAATATGGGTGTGATTCGTTCGGAATCACACCCATATTGTTTATTGTAAAAGACAAAATAGAGAGGCCTAAAAGCTACTATTGAATCCCTTATTTGAATTATGTATTTGCATTATTAATTCAATTAATCTCTCCGCTTCCGAAACAGAGGTGGTGGTTCTCGTCATATACCACGCAGAACTGGCCAGGAGCTACGCCATGAATCTTATCGTCTGCCTGTACAAACCAAGAGCCGTCTTCCTTCTTTGCGATTGTGCCTGGAAGATACTCTGGTGTGTGGCGTATCTTGAATGTGATGCGGTGAGGAGCAGAATCATCTGTCCAAGGGTCTTCGGTGATGAAATGGAAATCATTCATCGTCATGTGGTCCTTGAACACTTTCTCTGGTTCATAGCCATGACTCACAAAGAGGATGTTACGCTTCAGGTTCTTCTTTACCACAAACCAAGGTCCGCCACCGAAGCCTAAGCCCTTACGCTGACCTATGGTATAGAACCAAAGTCCCTTGTGCTCACCAATCTTCTTGCCTGTCTCAAGTTCACGTACATCGCCAGGATTCTCACCGAGATGTGCCTTGATATAATCGCGGAAATCTATGTTTCCGAGGAAACATATTCCCTGACTGTCCTTGCGTTCCGCATTAAGCAGCTTTGCCTTCTCTGCAATCTCTCGTACCTCGTGCTTCCATAGATGACCGATAGGAAACATGAGTTTGCTTACTTGCAGGGAGTCTATCTGACAGAGGAAGTCCGTCTGATCCTTTACAGGGTCAGGACTTGTACTGAGCCACACCTTATTATTAAGTATGGACGTAGTTGCATAGTGACCAGTGGCTGTCTTGTCAAAGTCCTTGCCTGCAACATTCTCAAAGCATCCGAACTTAATGAGTTTGTTACACATCACATCAGGATTAGGCGTAAGTCCCTGACGAGCCTTGTCCATGGTATAGCCAACCACCTTCTCCCAGTATTCCTTGTGAAGGTCGATGACATCAAGCTTCAGCCCGTACTTGCGAGCAAGCCACTGGCATATCTCCACATCCTCCTCGGAGGTGCAGTTCCATTCCGTATCCTTGTCTGGACCTATCTTTATATAAAAAAGGTGAGGGTCAATTCCTTGTTCCTTCAACATGTGAACCGAAACGGCAGAATCAACGCCACCACTCACGAGCATTGCTACGTTCATATCTTTCCGATGGGAGTCTAAAAAAAAAACACAGAGAACACGGAGAACTCAGAGGAAAACGTATTTCATAAAGAAAAAACTCTGTGTGCTCTGTGCACTCTGTGTTTCATCCTTACTCACGCACAAACCATCCGCAAGTAATATTTTTATTAAAATCTTAATTCTTAACTCTTAATTTTTAATTCTTCGCCGCCATTGCACTCTTGAGATTCTTTGAAATCTCAAGCATCTTGTCAATTGGGCGGATGGCCTTCTCTGCGATGGATGGCTCCACCTCGATAGTAGGCCACTCATATTTAAGAGTGTTATACAACTTATTGAGAGTATTGAGTTTCATGTATGCACATTCATTACAGCTGCAACCTATTGTCTCTGATGCCTCTGGAGGAGCAGGTATGAATGTCTTGTCAGGACAAGCCTTAGTCATCTCATGGAGTATTCCGCTCTCAGTAGCCACGATGAACTCCTTGGCATCATCCTTGATGGCAAAGTTAAGGAGACCAGCTGTTGAGCCAATCACATCAGCCAACTTCTGTATTGGCGCAGGGCACTCTGGATGCACAAGTATCTTGGCTTCAGGATGCTCAGCCTTCAACTTCAATATTGCCTCAAGTGAGAACTGTCCATGAACATGGCAGCCGCCATTCCATAAGAGCATATTGCGACCTGTGACCGAATTGATGTATGCACCAAGGTTCTTGTCTGGACCGAAGATGAGTTTCTCATCCTGTGGGAAACTGTCAATCACAAGCTTTGCGTTGCTTGACGTAACAACAACATCGGTGAGAGCCTTTACGGCAGCAGTAGTGTTCACGTATGATACGACCTTGTATCCAGGATGCTCTGCTACGAACTTGGCAAGGTCATCAGCCTTACAACTGTCAGCAAGCGAACAACCAGCATTGAGGTCGAGCACAAGTACCTTCTTGTCAGGGCAGAGAATCTTGTTTGTCTCTCCCATGAAGTGAACGCCACACATCACGATGATGTCTGCATCCGTCTTTGCGCTCCACTGGGCAAGTGCAAGCGAGTCGCCGACGAAGTCTGCAATGTCCTGCACAGCACCATCAGTATAGTAGTGCGCAAGAATGACTGCATTCTTCTCCTTACACATACGGCGAATCTCCGCCTTTATATCTATGTCAGAAGGAACAAGTTCATCCACATATCCCTTCTCTTTCCATGAATCCTTTACCTGCATATCTTGTATGTTTATCTTTTTCTGCTGCAAAGTTACGTCTTTTTTCTTAGTGGCAGAACTAAAACGAACAATAATTACATCTGCCACGACCTTCGGAGTTAAAAGTTAAAAATTAAAAGTTAAAGCCATTTCGCTAACTGAGTGACTTCATTCTCTTCCACAACGGGGAGGACGGGAGGGGGCCGTTAGCCAATGATCGCCTTTTCTATATTCTTTGTCTCCTTGCTGAAGTTCATGCCTATGCGGATTACTTGTTGCCCGTTAAGTTCAAATGGGAGGGCGTAATGCTTGTCCTCTATCTGTGCAAGTGCTTCCTCGGCTGTGCCGTCAAGCTTGAACTCCATGACGTAGCAGAACTTAGGAGCCTGGAGCACAAGGTCTATGCGTCCGTCACTTGTCATGTATTCTGCGTGAACATAGAAACCTGCAAGTTTGCATACTGCCCAGATGATATTCTGATAATGATTCTCCAAATCACGAATCAACATATATGGCGTATCTGCAAAGAGTGCCTTGAGTCGCTTGACAAATTGCTCTGTATTACCCGAACGGATGTCAAGCACAAAGTTCTTTATATCAAATGCCGTTCTGCTCTTATCCTTTGAGATGTACCAAGGAAGGAGAAACTTCGTGAATCCCATCTCCACTTCCTTGTTTGGAAACCCAAGAGTGTATTCGCCAAACTCAGGGTCATAATCTTTGATTGTAAGGTAGCCACTCTGGTAAATGACTGGTATTGGGTCTTTGGATGTTGAATCAATACTATTGAGCGTGTCGGCATCAGCTTTAGCATGCTCCATGTCGTTGAGGTTATAC